>Ga0247722_10002016_pt1 | contig 10779 bp, 9 predicted proteins | sample MSEWelMarce3H_FC_FD_189094 | JGI IMG/M metagenome (GOLD analysis project Ga0247722, IMG submission 189094) | Subsurface sediment microbial communities from gas well in West Virginia, United States - MSEEL Well Study Marcellus 3H_FC | ecosystem: Environmental > Terrestrial > Deep subsurface >...
AATGGCCTCACCCGTAGATAGCCCTTTTTTTTGTGTTTTGAAAGGGATATGGAGTTCTGCACCCGGACCAAGGCGGGGATACTTCCTTAAAAAAATGGTTTTCCCCGTTGATTTAACTTCCCCATTGGCATAGACTACGTAGGCTTTTCTGAGGTTGGCCTCATCAGCCAATCCGCCTGCACGATGAATGGCTGATCGCACGGATATGCCAGGCTCATAGAGTATCTGTTTGGTTACTTGCACTGCACCCATGACTTGAATTGTGGTCAACTTTGCGGGAACTGTCAGCACATCTCCTTCTTGTAGAACAAGGTCTTCGAGGGAACCTGGAGTAGCCAATGCCTTTTCAAGGTGAATACCCACAGGTTTGAGACGGGATGGATGCCAGGTCTTTGAAGTACTGTCCGTCAGCAACTCCTGGATATCAATGTCTGCGGTATCTGTTGATTCCTCTTTTAAGGCCAAGTTGTTCAAACCATCTTTGCTTCGTTTACTTTTTTCAAATCCCAAGAGCTGTTGCTTCAACCAGGCCGTATCCGAGAGTTCAAAAGCAACCTTGCTTTTTCTCAAAAGGCTTGCACCTTCCAACGATGCTGTTTTCCGCAATCCTCCTGCACGGATGATCAGGTCAGAGAGCTTATCGGTTCCGGCGGAAAGAGTATATTTTCCCGGGTACATCACTTCACCTTCCAGGGTGATGTTTACTTGTTGCTTGTATACTGGTGATCTTCTGACGAAAACCATGTCGAAAGGCTCAAGACCAAGTTCTGTTTCTTTGTTGAAATTAGCGGTATCCAGTGAGACGGTTTTGATGATCGAATATCCAATGGTGTCGGTGGGTGAAGCATCATTTCTAATTCTCCTGGAAACTTCCATTTGTAACCTTGATGCGCCGTCTTTCAATCCGCCAGCCATCATGACAAGATCAACGACGCGAAGCCCCTTGAAATAAGAGAAAGGTCCGGTTTTATTCACCTCACCTTCTATGAAAACAGTATAGGATTCCTGAAGTTCACTTTGTCTGTACACAAGAACTGAGTCATCACTTTGCATGAGCAAGTTGAAACGATTGTTGGTTACATCATCGAGGTTGAATCCAATAATGGATGGCTCTTTACCTGCATATCTTTTCACTACTGCCCTTGGGCGAAACGCATTTTCGGAAGGAATTACATAGGCCATCAATGATTGAAGATCCTTCACCTGTTCCACGCCATAGATTCCGGGGTGTTCTATAGCACCACTCACTACGATTCGGTTCCTGAAAGATGACCTTATTGAATCAACCAGAAGGGTGTCTCCAGACACCAAGGTTGTTTTTTTAAGTTCGTCTATTCCAAGGGTGAGCACCTCTTTACGGGTATTACCATTGCGTATGATTGTTACACTCTTGCGGATGGCCATATCTGCAAATCCTCCCCCATAATTCATTATGTCTTCTGCTGATTCACCTTCTTTCACATCATAGAGTGCTTGTTTTTTAACTGCCCCTTTCAATGCCACACGGTTTTGATAGGTGCCCACCCTTATTACATCTCCATCTTGCAAGAGCATGTTTTTGCTAAGATCTCCTTTTATCAGAAAATCATAAAGATCAAAACTGCTGATATTTTTTCCATTTCTGACCAAATCGATCCTTCTGAACGATCCGGTTTTTGAAGGCCCGCCAGAAGCATAAAGTGCATTCATCAGGGTAGACAAGGAGGAAATATTATAGTTACCAGGACGCTGAACCTCACCAATTAACGTTACACGAATGGCGCGGATTTGTCCGAGGGACATTTGAATTCCAACTGTTCCATTAGATAACCCGGGATAAATCTTTGTGAGTGAATTTTTGATCAGTGTTCTGGCCGTTTCAATGCTAAGGCCGGCAACCTTGATGGGACCAAAATTGGGAAATCTAACGAACCCTTCAGGAGAAACAATTAATTTTTGTTGCAGGTCAGAGACACCAAAAATATCAATAATTAGCTGGTCATTGCGACCTATGATATAATTCTGTGGTGTAGAAATGGCGAGATCTGGCTCAAAACTCAAACTCTGATTACTGAAAATGTCTGCGCCAAAGATGGGAAATGCTTCCGTGGAATCTTTTTCATTAAATCTATTTCTCAACTGGGGGCTAACTCTCTTGTCTTGATTAATATTATTTTTCTGATTTTTAGTGGATGAAGCATAATTCTCGCCCATCTTCTCCTTCAACATTTCAAGCTGCTTAGCAGAGATACCCAACTCTTTGGCTTTGGCATCAAGCTCAACATCAGACAACTTGTCCAAGTCGTATTTGCTGACCAATTGGGCAATTTGTTGTGGTGAAAGATCATTCAATCTTTCAGATTGTTGCTGCCCCAAAGATTTGAGCTGCAACAACAAAAACAAAGTATAAAAAAGAATTTTATTGAGCCTCATTTTTGATTTTCTTGGTCAAATATACTGAATTAGCAACAGTTACAAACTGTTAACAGATGTTGCCCTATCTGCATCTTTCCTAATTCTATCCCCAAACCCCTTTCCGAAGACGGTAAGGAAGATATATTTGAAGTAACACAACACATTTAACTCCTGAATCATCTTGGCATCTGTCTCTGCCAGGAGTTGGGGAGTAGACATGTCAATTTTATTGATTTGCGCCAAACCGGTAATACCTGGACGGACTAAATACACTCCAAGAGATTCACGTTCCACAATTAATTCTTCTTGATTTAATAAGTTGGGACGAGGACCCACCAAACTCATATCCCCAACAAAAACATTCCAAAGCTGGGGCAATTCGTCTAATTTGGATTTACGCAAGAAACTGCCAAATGGTGTTATAGCACTAGCATTGGCTAAATGCGTAGCAACAGATGGCGTTTTTATATGCATGGAACGAAACTTTAACAAACGAAATGGCTTCTTTCCTTTACCGACTCGCTCTTGACAAAATAAAGGTGAACCAGTATCAAAGTATCCAATGACTGATAATATTAAGATTATTGGACTCAATAATAAGAGTCCTAAAAAAGAAAAAAGTATGTCAAAGAATCGGGTCATTGGTTATTAAATGATTTAAATGTCTTGAGTAAACCTTCTCTACTTGATACAGGCAAAGGTTTACTCAAAGCTGTTTTAATTTTAATATTACTCACTACATAAGAGGAGGTTAATTTTTTCAAGCGTTCCGTATTGAGTGGTAGGTGAAGTTTATCTCCAATTTTTGAAATGTCAGCAATGAATCGCATTGATAAATTCAAAAATCGTGGTTTCCTATTTTGCGATTGAGCAATAAGACGTATTAAATCATTCGTAGATAATGGTTCATCATCTGCCACATTATAGACTCCCGAAGGAATGTCTTCCCGTTCCATTATTTCTTTGATGATAAACAGTAAATTATCTATACTGCAAAATGAACGCATATTTTGAAAAGACCCAAGCGGCCAAGGAATATTTCTTGAGACCAATTTAAAAAGCAGATTCAAATTCCCTTTATTACCTGGGCCATGGATCATGCAAGGTCTTAAAACATAAACCCTTTTACCTAAAGGTATTTTTTTTGAAAAAATATATTCTTCTGCGAGTAATTTACTTTTTCCGTAATGTGTAATTGGATTTGGATGATGCACTTCAGTTAACTCACCCTCCACCTCATCTGCAACAGCTTTTACAGAGCTCAAAGTGATGAATACTTTTGCATCTGATACCAGAAATGCATCGAATACTTTTTTTGCCAGTTCAGTATTTACTTCATAATACTCATTTGGTGTGCAAGTGTTTTTTAAATCATGGGCTTTGCCAGCGAGGTGGATAACAACATTCGAATGTATATCCAAATCGTTTTCACGGTTAAATTCTGAAATAAAATATGATGTCCCTAAATATTCCTTAAGATTTGCGCCAACAAAACCAGATGATCCTGTAATGAATATACTTAACATTAATTAAAGGGAGTTTAGTAAATTCACATATTTAGAAATCACAATGTCTTTTGAATAAGACTCACGAATATGCTTAAACCCATTATTTCCCAATTGTTCTCTTAAATTTTTATTTCTAGCCAACTTTCTAATTGATTTCACAAATTCTTGATCTCTGTCTTCAATAATCAATTCCGCACAATTCTTTTTATATAAAAAATTGAACAATGGAGTTTTTGCACCCGTAACAACAATCAAGGGTTTAGAACATGCCATAATCGTATAGACTTTTGAAGGAAAGCCTTCTTGTTCCATCTCTTTATTTATCACAATGAAATGTATATCTGCAAAATTATTTATGGCTGGCATGTGAGTTCTGTTTTGATAGGGATAAATTTTGACATTCGACAATCCTTGCGCCTGAACAGATTCTTCTAAATATTTCTTTTGAACACCTTCGCCGATAATCAAAAACTCAATATCTTCATTTAAAAGCTCTTTAGCTGCATATAACACTGGCTTCCAATCTTGAAAAAAACCAATGTTACCCGCATACAAAAGTTTTATTTTATTGGTTGAGTGATCAAATATTGGAGGTAATTCTACATTGGATTCAATAGGTTTATATAAATCAGTATCAACAAAATTTGGGATGATATTCAATTGATTGGGGTTCACAAATCTTGACTTTATGTGAGAATAGAAAACCTCATCAATTGTAATTACGGCTGCAGAATTATTATATATGAATTTTTCAAATCTTTTCAATAAATTAATAATGAAAGTAGATTTAAGATTGCCCTGATTAATTAATAAATCCGGGTAGATTTCCTGAACATTATAAACTGATTTTGCGCCCTTTATCTTTGCTATTAAAAGAGATATAAATCCTATGCTCAAGGGGGGGGATGGACTTAATACAAAACTTATGTTTTTAAACGTTAAGCCAAAAAGAAAAGAGACCAAATGCCAATAAACAAAAGAAAATAATCGCAATACTGTGCTTTTATACTTTTTTAAGGGTATATGATAAACTTTGATGCCGTTAAAATCACTTATAGAGTATAAACCAAACAGCCTTTTTGTAATCGGTTGTCTTATAAGTTCTGATTCAGTTATATTATAATGTGGTGTAGTGGTTAAAACAACAACTTCAAAGCCATTCTTCACTAGACCTAAGGCAATATCATTATAAAGATATGCCGTAGAAACACCATCTGGACTAAATACAATAGAATGTATTAAGACTCTCCTTAATTTTTTTCGCTCCAAACTACCCTTTTGATATAATCCACATAGCTAATGATAATGCGCACCATCTTCCCCGAAACATTGGGCATCGAATAATCTGTTACCTGTCTAAAATTACGTTCTTTCCCCGTTTTCTGATACTTTAGCTGAGTTAAACCTTGCATGATACGCTCTGTATTCATCCCTACCATCATTACTGATGCTTCTTCCATTGCTTCTGGCCGTTCGTGTGCATCTCTAATGTTTAAAGCCGGGAAATTTAACACCGAAGATTCTTCTGATATGGTTCCGCTATCTGACAATACTGCATTGGCATTTAACTGTAAGGCATTGTAATCAATAAAGCCCATTGGTTTTAAAAATTGAATTTCGGGTCTCATTCGGATTTGTCTAGTGTCAATCATTTTTTGTGTACGAGGATGTGTACTTACAATAATTGGATAGCTGTACTTTTCTGCAATCAAATTCAAACTATCCATTAGTCCTTTAAAATTTTTTTCACTATTGATATTTTCTTCCCGGTGGGAAGAAACTACAAAGTATTGTTGTGGTTTTAAATGTAATCGATCAAGTATATCAGATTTTTCAATGGATGGGAGGTAATGATTTAACACTTCGAACATTGGGGAACCTGTTTTTATAATTCTATCTGCTGGCAATCCTTCTCTTAACAAATACTCCCTTGCTATATCACTATAGGTAAGATTGACATCCGAAATATGATCTACAATCTTACGGTTTGTTTCTTCTGGTACCCGTTGATCAAAACAACGATTTCCCGCCTCCATATGAAATATTGGAATGTGCCGTTTTTTAGCTGGAATTGCACAAAGACAACTATTTGTATCTCCAAGAACCAAAAAAGCATCCGGCTTTTCGCTCTCCAGTAAAGGATCAATTTTTATTAAAATTTGACCTATAGTTTCAGTAGCGGTTGTACCAGCCGCATTTAGAAAGAAATCTGGCTTTCTAATACCCAAATCATCAAAGAATATCTGATTCAATTCGTAATCGTAATTCTGGCCAGTATGAACTATAATGTGATCAATTGCTTGACTTTCATCTAAAGCAGCCATTACTCTCGACAACCTAATAATTTCAGGTCTTGTCCCAACAACAGTCATTACTTTTAATTTATCCTTCATGAATTAATTTTTTTAGGAATAATTTCTTCTAAACATTTTCAAAATATGTATCAGGATCATTAGAATTATAAAATTCGTTTATCCAAAAATTGGTATACAACACCTCATCTCCTATGTTTTTAATATTATGCGTGTACCAAATAGGCATATCCACATAAGAAGGAGCGTTTCCATCTAAATAAAAATCCAAAACTTCATCGGTACCTATTCGTCTTAACTGAATTAAGGCTTTCCCTTTAATTACTGCAAAACGTTCAATTTTACGGGTATGATAGTGATTTCCCCTAGTAATACCTGGAACTGTTGTAGAAAAAGAGACTTGTCCCCCTACGCCTAAACGAATAATTTCTACAAAAGAGCCTCTAGGATCAATATTTTGCACAAATGAAACCGGGAAATGAGTTGCAATGTCCATATAACTACGGAACGTATTGAACAAATTCAATTCAAAAGTATTCCCTATGACAGGAATACTACCTTTGTCCATATATTCGGATTTGTAATTTTCCAACAAAGTTAAAATTTCAGATACCTTAGCAGCAGAGGTAAATGATACGATCTTTTGAGATTGACTTTTATTACTCCTTATTTCAGATAGTATTACCGCAACAAGTTCGCCAACATAAATTAACTTTAAATCCCCGTCAATAGCGATAGTAGGTATATCATTGTGGGTTAATTTATGACAAAATGTAGCAATAACCGAATTGTAATTTGGATGGCCAAAGGGTCCGAAAACATTAGGGATGATCAAGCCAGTAAATTTTCCCCCGTTTCTATTAGACCAATTATACAATGCTTCACGTCCCTCTCTTTTTGATTTTCCATATTCATTGTCTCTTTCTTCCTGTGTAGAAGAAGAAAATAAAACATGAGCCTTACTTTGGGTTAGTTCTAAGGCATCAACTAATTTTTGAACCAAATCCACATTGGTATGATAAATTACCTGCGGATCATTATGCCGATTCATAGCTGCCAGATGTACAATCACATCACACTGAGATACAAATGTTTCAAGTTGCTGCTGATCTGAAAAGAATTCTTTTTTAAAAAGCACTCTTTCAAACTCCTCCGGATACAATCCTATGGTATTGTACAAATGAGTTCCAACAAATCCTGTTTGTCCTGTTATTCCTATTTTTAACATCTATTAAATTGTAAAGTAATTTGTAGTAAACTTAAAATCATCATCAATTTCACCCAAAAGATAATTTGACATAACCAATAATTTAGATTTTTCTTCTTGCGCTTGTATACTACTCACATAACCTGGAGGAATAAGTAATATGGCTAATGAAGTTGCGTCTAAAATAAACTCAAATCTTGGCAATGAATTAGAAGGATTTTCCCAATTGTCTATAGCAATCAATTGAATTTTAAAACGTCCTTGAACAGCACTAAACCACCTTTGTTCAATCTTATGTCCTTGCCAAGCCCTCACAAAATCAACAGAATGATTCTCTATAATATACATTCTTCTGACACCAGAGGCATCGAAATCATTATTATAAAATAATTGACCTCTTAGGTCATGATGGCAATTACCAAAAATTAAGTACGGCTTCATCGATTGTTATCCAGGCATTTGAGCTACATCTTCGCCAAAAACAACTGAACGAATGAGCGGTAAATTTATTAATAATTTTTTCATTCCTTCAACATCTTCTTGTTTGGTATTGTGGGAATGGTAGTCTTCAATTAGGGAAACGTCCTGTTCGCCTTCTGAAAAATATTGTGCATAATTAAGGTCACGATTATCAGCGGGAATTCTATAAAAATCACCCATATCTTCTGCTTTAACCATTTCCTCTCGTGTACACAAGGTTTCGTATAATTTTTCTCCGTGTCGGGTTCCAATAATTTTAATCTCGGTATCAGATTGACATAATTCTTTTAAAGCTTGAGCTAAATCTCCAATGGTTCCTGCAGGTGCTTTGTTCACAAACAAATCTCCTGGATTTCCATTTTCAAAAGCAAATAACACCAACTCTACCGCTTCATCTAACGACATCAAAAAGCGAGTCATTTTAGGATCTGTTATTGTAATTGGGCTTCCTTCTTGAATTTGTTTCAAAAATAATGGAATTACAGAACCTCTAGATGCCATGACATTACCATAACGTGTTAGACAAACTGTAGTATCAGTTAAATTTCTTGAGGCAGCTACCGCAACTTTTTCCATTAATGCTTTAGATATTCCCATCGCATTAATAGGATAAGCGGCTTTGTCCGTACTTAAACAAATGACTTTCTTTACCTTATTGGCTCCAGCTGCATCAATAACATTTTGAGTCCCTAATACGTTAGTTTTAGTGGCTTCTAATGGAAAAAATTCACAAGAAGGTACTTGTTTTAAAGCAGCAGCATGAAAAACATAATCAACACCACGCATTGCACGTTCTACACTATTATAATCACGAACATCGCCAATATAAAATTTGAGCTTATCGTTTTTTAATTGGTTACGCATATCATCTTGTTTTTTCTCATCGCGAGAAAATATACGAATTTCGCTAAAATGATTGGTGCATAGAAATCGATTCAGCACAGCATGGCCAAAAGAACCAGTACCCCCAGTGATAAGTAATACCTTGTTTTCTATTTTCATTTTTGATGAATTTTAAAAATCCTACTCTTTTCGGATTGTGTAGGATAGTTGATTAATACAGCTTTATATGGCCCTTTAAAAACAAACAAGCTACCTGCAGCAACTCCTATTATCCCATGTTTATCAATTACTTGTTCAATATCTTGAATCGAACCAGCACCGCCTAAAACAGTTAAAGGAATTGAAATTACTTCGGCAATTTTATCAATTAAATGAAGATCAAAACCTTTCATAACCCCATCTTGGTCAATAGAATTAATGATAATTTCTCCAGCCCCTAGCTGCTGCAGTTCTTGAGCAAATTTAAAAGGATTAATACCCGTTGCTTTTTTACCGTTATGGGTATACACCTCATAGCCACCAAAGAGTTTTTTTTTAATGTCAAGAACTACTATTACACTTTGAGAACCTACTCTATTAGCAATTTGAGTAACCAATGATGGATGTTGAATTACAGCACTACTCAATGCTATTTTTTCAATTCCTAAACCAAATATTTTTTGAGCTTGTTCTACTGTTTTTACACCTCCTCCATAGCATAACGGCATACGGGACTGATTTGCTAATTTTTCAATCAACACATAATCTGGCTCCTTATTCAATGTAGTTGCATCTATATCAAAAAAAGCCAATTCATCTACTTCTTTTTCGTTAAAAATACGAACTGCATTAATAGGGTCACCCACATATTTTGGGGATTTGAAGTTAACGGTCTTTACTAAACCCTTATCATGAAGTAACAAACTAGGAATAATTCTAGGACGTAACATTGTTAGAGCTTTGCAAAATTGTGTAATAATTTTTCACCATATTGGTGACTTTTTTCGGGATGAAATTGTATACCATATACATTGTTGGAATTTACAGCTGAAGTGAATGAAATTCCATAGTCTGAAGTTGCAATAATATCCCCTGGATTATTACATTTAAAATAATAAGAGTGTAAAAAATAAAAAATACCCTCTCGATCTAATCCTTCAAATAAAGGATTTCCTTTAATTGGACTAACATCATTCCATCCCATGTGTGGCAACTTGGTTCTGTGGTGAATTAAATTTTCATCAAATTTTAGAATATCGGCATCAATCCATTTTAATCCTTCTGATGTTCCTTCATCACTTCGATTACCCATCATTTGCATTCCTACACATATACCTATAACTGGGATTTTTTTTTCTAATACTAACTCATCTAATTTTTGACGCATCCCGGAACCATTTAATTGTTCCATAGCATAATCAAAAGCACCTACTCCAGGTAAAATTAATTTTTGAACATCTTCTAAATCAGCAGGCGTTTTAGCAATTGTAGTTGGAATGTCCAATCGCTTATACACGTTTTGAAAAGCAAAAATATTACCTACACCATAATCAATTAATGTAATCATCTAAACAATCTTTTTTCTAATCCAATTTTTTGCATTATATCAGCTCCAAAATTTAATAATTTAATTTTAGTCTTATAATCATGAAATGTTTTGTTTTCTCCAACAAAAATAGCTTCCAATTCTGGTCTAGTTAAATCTAATTTATCCGCTACATAATCAAATTCTTTTTGCAAAAATTCTTCTGAGAGTTCCGGTTTAACAATACGTTCTAATGCTTCTTCTCGCGTCATCTGCCCTGTTAAAATCAAACTAGAAAAATGGGCCCTTCTTTTCTCAAAGCCAAATTTTCTTGGCAGCCAAAAATCTTCATAAAAGCGTGTAAAACGGGATTCATGATGTTTGTGCTGGAATGGTTCCCAACCAAATTTACTTTGCAATAATTGTTCAGCATCTTTTTTGACATAGGGAATTAAATTCAATGGTTTAAAAACCTGCATTCCCAAAACATACCTGTAAAACAATTTATAGGATAAAATATCAACCAATGGA
>Ga0247722_10002017_pt1 | contig 10777 bp, 3 predicted proteins | sample MSEWelMarce3H_FC_FD_189094 | JGI IMG/M metagenome (GOLD analysis project Ga0247722, IMG submission 189094) | Subsurface sediment microbial communities from gas well in West Virginia, United States - MSEEL Well Study Marcellus 3H_FC | ecosystem: Environmental > Terrestrial > Deep subsurface >...
CAATAGTAGCAGCTGTATTTGATGACGACGGTTGCGATGAAGATGACGATGATTGTGATGATGACGATTTTGAAGACCCTGGTTGTAACCCTTTTGCTGTTGATTTATTACTTGAACCAGGCGCAGAAGGACCAGCAGGAGGACCAGCAGGAGGACCAGAAGAAGAAGCAGAAGCAGTTGATGGTTTTATAGTTGTTGGACCAGGTGGAGGCGGTTTATAATGATATAAAGCTTTATATTTTGCTACTAATGGAGATGCTACTGCTGATGGTGCTGCTGCTGAAGGTACTGCTGATGAAGGTACTGCTGAAGATGAAGGTGCTGCTACTACTGATGAAGATGAAGATGCTGCTGAAGATGAAGGTGCTGCTGCTGCTACCAAAGAAGGCGGCAATCCAGAAGTAAGATCCATAGTTTTTTTAAATTTTTCAAAATCATCAATTTTAGATGTAGGTTTTGCTACACCAAACAATGATGTTCCACTTTTTATACCAGAAGCAGGAGCTGGTATACCAGAAGCGGCAGCTACCCTTTCAGCTTCAGCAGCAGATTTTAATTCATTATATTCCTTGACAATTTCTTCGTCTATTTCAGCATCTGTTTTTGGTGCTTGAGTTAATTGACCTTTATTATAAAAATTTTTTATAAATATAGAACCATCATTCTTTCTTAGAGTAACCCGAACTGAATTGTCCTTTTGAGGGATTACATCTACAATATTTTTAAGCTGATATATTTTATATGTGTCACCTTCTCTTTCTCTTGCGTATAAATTGTAAAAACGTTTATTAAATGTATTACTGTCATAATTTGTAATACCATTTACAGGTTGATTTATATTAACTTCCACATCTGATTTGGGCGGTTCTGAAACGCTTTTTAAATACACATTATATCTATCTTCCAAGTCACCTATACTCTGGTCTCCCATAATTGAATTAAACTTGTCTAACTGTATTTGTGACGGTGTAGGTTGTTGTAAACCAGCAGCTTTTTCCCTTGTTTCCGAATCTTTTAGATCATTATATTTTTTTTGTAATTGTTCTTTTAAACTATTTTTTTGATACACTTCATATCTTTCTGCCAGGTCACCAAGACTTTCATCACTCATAATTGCGTTAAACTTGTCTAACTGTATTTGTGACGGTGTAGGTTGTTGTAAACCAGCAGCTTTTTCCCTTGTTTCCGAATCTTTTAGATCATTATATTTTTTTTGTAAATTTGCTCTTAATAATGTATCATCATTTTTTGGCGCTTGATACAAAAGGTTTTGTTGATATTCTAATTGAACAGGAGAACCTTTTGGCATTATTTGTGTTACTGTTATAAAATTATTATTAGAACCTTCTTCGACACTTGAAATATTTGGTATCTCGTGTAATTTATCACCATAATATAAATATAAATTTTGTTTAGTTGTATCAAATGGTAATTGTAAATCATCCAAATTTGGGATAGAATCAAATTCTACTCCTTCATATGATGAATGGTTCTTAGGATCTTCTCTTGTTAATGGTATTACATCTTTCGGTGGTGGTGGTAGTGGTGGTACTGATTTTGCCGAAGAAGATGGATCAAATCTTACTGATCTACTTTTTGCTGCTGGTTCTTTTTCTCCTCGTGGTATAGGTGCTGCTGGTCCTCTATAATACAGTTCTTGTATAGGTACATATAATTCATTATCATTGTTAAAAAATTTAAAATCACTTAGTTTATAAGTAAAAAGTACAATATCACTTTTAAATCTATTAGATCCAGATATTATTTCTCTACGTTCAATACTTTTCAAATTAATTTGATACAAATCACACTTGCCTTGACTATTAGTACTGTCTACAAAAACATAAAATTCTGTAATATCATTAATGTTTCTGGGTGGAAAATTGGAAAATTTTATCAAATTATTGGCTTGTATAAACTTCATAACTTGCTCACAAAAGTCAGATTGAATATTTATTCCAATATATCCTTTAATATTGGATTGATCAACGCCATTATTAATAAAAAAACTTGATGGTGAATTAGGTGGTAAAAATGAAGATGAAGATGAAGATTTTGACGATGAAGATGAAGCTTTTGCCGATGAAGAGGATGCCGTTAATACTGATTTTTTTCCAAGCACTTGAATTTTTATTTTGTTGTAAGGAAATTTATAATATTTTCTATCTATTAAAATTAAAACGTATATTGGAAAATTAATATCTTCATTATCATCTATAACTAAAACTGTATTAATCTTACTAATATCAAATTGATATATATCAGTTGCGCCTACTCCTAATGAGTCCAAATATAAATTTGACACTTCATCTATATTATTTGGTATATTTATAAAATTACCGGTTTTTGGTACTTCTTCTATGTATAATCTACCTTTGTACGTTGATAAATCTGCTAATCTCGTTAGGTCTGTATTTCCTGGCATAGCTATTTCTGAATAATGATTAATAGACACATTGTTTCCTGATGCTTTTGCTGATGCTGAAGAAGCAGATGAAGATGATGAAGAATTGTTTTCTACCATATTAGTGTTAACAAATACATCATCATAGTTAAAAATATAAAACGCATTACCTATTTGAATTGCTACTTGTCTTGGTTCACTTGGTATTATAGTTATGCTTTGAATTTTACCAAGTCCGACCATTTTACCGTCACTGTAAAATGAACCTACATTATCATTTTCAAATTTTAAAAATAGGGAACGAGTGTTAGTTAAATTAATTTCGTCACCAACATCAAGATGTTTATTTGGGAAACCAACTAATTTAAATCTGGTAACTGTTATAGTATTATTAGAACCTTTTGCAAACTCATCCTTTTGATGTTTTGTTTTTACTTCATTTATTTTAACTCCACTTGGTAAATTTCCTTCTATAACTTTTATAATTTTTGACATAATATTTACTGTTACAATATATCTATATAATTTAAAATTGAATGAATATTTAAAGAAATAAATATTTCATAAAAGTAAAAATAAATCAAAGTTAAAACTAAATAAAATGTTTATTCTAAAAATCGAAGGTTTACTTGAGGGTCAAATTGTAAAACGACCATCTAAATTAATTAAATCCCCATACGTTGCTGACGCAATTTTAAGCAACAAGGAGTTTCTCGCCCACACTGCTGCGCTCGGTTGTTGCGGATTATGTGAAGCCGGCTCCAACATTTTGTTCGCGCCAATGAAAAACAAAGACGATCCTACAAAATGTATGTACAGTGCCCAGTTGGCAGTTATTAATGAAAAAAATACTGAAATAATTATTGGAATTCACCCTAAACTTGCCGAAGAGTTGGCGGAAAAGTGCTTAACCAATAATTATTTGTCTATTTTGAAAAATGTGAAAGCATATAGAAGGGAAACGGTGATATTTGTCGAAAATAAAGTGGATTCTCGATTCGACTTTAGTGGTGTTGACGAAAATGGTTTACCGTTTATTATGGAAGTAAAAAATGTACCGCTTGCTGATTACGAAGATATTAGTGCTAAAGATAGGAAAGGCAAATGTTACGATGATATGCCATATAATGAGAAAGTTGCGTATTTTCCTGACGGATATCGGAAGAAAAATGTGGATACAGTTAGCCCGCGAGCGTTGAAACATATTAAGGAGCTCACATTGATAAAAAAAGAATCGAAAACTCGTTGTATAATGTGTTATGTTATACAACGAACAGATGTAAACCGGTTTCAGCCATCGGTTTTAGACACGCAATACAGAGAAGCGGTGAAATTGGCAGTTGAAGCGGGTGTGGAAATAATTACGCTGGTTGTCCAGTGGACGAAACAAGGTGAAGCGTATTTTGTTAGAGATGAGTTGCCAATTACTTCATTTTAAAAATTTTATAGATTTAATTTCTGTGTTTCCTTGTTTTTTTATTTGTTCTTCTTGTTTGTTTTCTTCGTGGGTTCCTGGTTTGTCTTCTTTTTTTAAATTTTTGATTTCTGGTTATTTTTGGTACTTTGACAAATCTTCTTTTTCTTGTGTTTCCACCATAAACTCCAATTCTATTACCTTGATTAAATGGATTAATATATCTCATAGCAGAATTTATTTGTCCCTGGATATCTCCATAATTTGGCTCACTCTTAGAATACATTGCTGCTGATGTTGTTGCTGCGTCTGGTATTACTATTGGTGTTTTTTCTGGTTCTTTCGTTATTGCTTCTGTGAATGATGATATGTCTGCAGTTATACCTTCTATCGCGTCTCCTACTAAACCCGACGCTACAGTTCCAAAATCATTAGGTAATAAATATCTGGCTTTAGCCCCATCAGTTAATACTTTTAAATTTGCGTAGTTATTACTACTTGATATTCCATTGGTATCAGTTATTATACATTCTCCAATAGCTAATAATAGTTTATTTGCTTGATTTTTTAATTCATATACATCTATACCATCTGTAATATTTGAATCCAAAATATCTTGAAAAGGTACTTGTTGAATATACGCAGTAAATATGGGGTTTTCTATATATTTATTGTTTTCAACTACTTCTTCCATTGCTTGATTTACTGTCCCACAAATTCTATTTACTAATATTGAAAACATTTTGGATAATGAATTATAATAATCCTCATTTGTAATTTTTAAAGCAGTTTTGCAAATATCGTCTCTTTCAATATATTGATGCGATGTAAATATTAATTCTCTTAACCCATATCCGCTTACAACTGCGTTCATATTTTCATTTTTATCAGGAGTATTTAAATTGACTGCCATTTTTTCTACCATTTCATTCATTATCACGAAAAATTGTATAAATTGTTCATAATCCCACGATTGTTCTATATCTGTTACATCTAACTCACGGCAATAACTATATAATGTAAAATAAATAGGTTTATATGGATGCGACCCAAAAATTTCATTCATTAAAATACTTTGGTTTTCTATTTTTTGTTTGATTTCTTCAATATTTGTACCCCCTTTTTGTAGTTTACTTCCTCCACCTAGATTTGTTGTATTAAGAATACTATTAATATTATAAATTATAATTTCTTTTTGTATATTGTCTCTGTAAAATTTATAGTTCGAACTTGGTTCACCGCTTATAATAAATCTTGTATTTTCTCCCATTATTTCAAAATAATAGTATTTTTTTCCTAAGTCTACATCTATAGGTGAGCAAATATGCTTCTCCAAATAATTTTTACACCCAACCAAAATTTTGCCATAAGTGTTGGGCTCACATAATACCTTATATCCTTTTGCTGTCTCACCTGTAACAGATATCACTATGTTTTTAACTGTTATATTTATTTTAAAATTACAATTAACTATAATTTCACGACTATCAATATTTATTGAGAAACTTTGATCAGAAATACGATTATAATGAATTTCTTCTATTGTTATATTTACAATATACCACATTTTCTTAGGATTTATGGTTCTTTCTAAATTCATTGCGTTTTGATTGCTTGATGAACTTGATGAACTGGCTAAATTTGATGAACTTGCTAAATTTGATGAACTTTGTGGAATTGCTAATCTTTTTTGTTGAAGTTTCGATATTTCTTTTTGAACATCAAATCCCAAAAAACTACTTACCTCAATAATTTTATCAGGAGGAACAGTGTCCTCTATTTTTGTAATATAACTGTTAATTATGTCTTCGCGTTCTTCTCTATCTCCTTTGGATTCTTCTTCATCTCTTTCATAATTTTGTTGTGTTTTAGGATCTCCATCTATAGGTCGGACAGGTACCTTAACAAGCTCTTCCATCAATAATTTTAGAGAAATAACAGTTTGAGCAGCAGCATATATTATTTCAGTTACGGAGGTTGTAAATAAAGGTGTTAGTCCAGTATATACAAAAATTTTTGCCAATTCAATAATTGTAGGAGGCTGCCTATTATAAAATCCATCAATATTTATATTATACGCTGTGTCTTTACGTCCTCCTACCATATTTTTTCCACCACCTCCTGTCATAATTTCATCTATAAAATCACCTTCTCCTATGTCGGCTGTTTTTAACGCTTCATTAACATCAATACTTTTTGCTTCTGCTGCTGCCTTTGCTGCGGCAAATGATTGGGTTGCAGATGCTTCTTCACTTCCAATATCAACACCTGTGTCCATTAGGTTTTCTGCGTCTGCTTCTGTAGGGGTAAACTTAGTCAAATTGTCATATACAGCAGTTGCTTCATCAATCGCCGTTTTTTGTGATCCTTCAGGAAATGTACCATCAGCGTTGATTGACGGTAAAAGATTTGCGTATTCTATTTTCTTTTCAATTGTACTCAATATTGTAGGCACAACATCAGATGATTTAACTGGGTCATAAGCTGCTCCTGCTCCTGGTATTACTATAATATCCGCCATATTAAAAATTAAATCTGTATCAACAGTATCAACAGCAGCAGTAGCAGGAGCAGCAGTAGCAGCAGGAGCAGGAGCAGCAGGTGGAGATACAGTAAGCGGAATTGTTCCTTTTGCGCTTAAAGCATTCATTTCATCTGTTTTATCTGTAAGAAATCTTTTTTGGTTATTTATAAAACCATCAATTCTATTTTTCAAAGTCTCATTTTTGCCTTCGTCAGTATCGCGGAAACCTAAGTTAATAAATACCTCAAAACAAAACGTCATTATGGATTCATAAGCTTGATCGCGCATATCTGCTGGTTTACCAAGACTTAAAACATCATATATTTGTATATATTTTTGACAAATTTTATTTTTAAATTCGTCATCTAATGTTACCAAATTGTATAAAAAAACATTTTTGTCGTTTATAACTGCTGACGTCAAAGTTCCTACTGGTGGTAATACATTAGTATATTGAACCCATAAATTGCATTTTGGTGTTGCTGGATACCATCCTGAAATTAACAAAAATGTTGTGTTTTTTCCAATTTCTTTTTCAAAAGCTTTTATGGATGGAGTTCTTGCGTCACCATGAATATTTGCTTCAATATTTGATTCATCAATTAGAACATCTCGACCGAATTTTCCTGTTAATGTTATTGTAGGTCTGGTAGATATAACATCTTCACTAAGTTTATTATATATTGCGGTTCCTTGATTAATAATTCTTTCAAAGTCCCCCATTAATAACAAAATTGTATCATACGTTATAATTTTTCCGTCAGTAAGAGTAAAATATGGTTGTTCATTAGCGTTTACCGCTGGGAAAAACGTGGTTGATTTTGAAAAACAAGTTTTAGCAGCAGCAGTGTCAACATCAGTAATCTCAACAGTACAACCAACTCGTCCTAAAAACGTTTTAAATTTTGCTATCAAAGTATTTATTTCAACAATAAATTTATCAATACTTCCTTTGTTGCCATCTATCGGTAATGATGAATTAAACATAACCAATTTAAACGCCTCTTTAAAAATATTTTGTGTAGTAGTAGTTATAGCATCTTTGGTTGTATCATTAGATTGTTCAATTGCCATATCTAATTTGGTTTCAAAATAAAGTTCTTGATAATTTAATTTGTCTTTAACTTTGTTTAAATTATCTATCACTTCTAATAATTTATATATGTATCCGTCATTTGGGGTTGGTGGTTGAGGTATAGCTTTAATACCAGTTCCTGATATTGTAACATAAGGTAGAATTATTTTATCAATAAAATTTTGACAAACACGATTCATTGCTGCTATTTTTTCAAATGGGTTTTTTTGTTTGTAAACCAAAGCTGAATGATAACTATAAGCTTTGTTGGCTGCTTTATAGTGGTGTGTAAAAATTACATTTATTCCTAATAATAAAGCAAATGCCAATAAAATTCTGTCATGAGTAACTAAATAAATATCAGTAAAATCCAAGGGAGTCTTTCCGTGAGCTTCTGTTGTTAGATCTTTTTTCTTAAATATTGAGGCTATATCAGGATTAAATTCACAAAACTGTCTCTCTCCCATAGCCACTAAAGCACATATCAATGCTTGAAGCCAATCACCGGATCTCTTTTGTTGAAGAGGGCAATTAAAATCAAACGCGTTTTGTGCTTGAGTTATACCTTTAAGTTTTGCTTTAATTCTTTCTAATATATTTCTAATTACAATACTTGCTTGACTTATTTCATTTGCGTCACCGCTATTTGGTATTACTTTTGGTGTTATACCAGGTGTCTCACTTGTTATTGTAAGAGTTGTGCTTAAATTAGAAAAAAGATATTTACAACTATATTGTAATTCAGATAAACTAAATCTATAATTTGTTAAAAACCAAGCATAAGGAGTTTTTTGTTCTGGTTTATAATAATAAGTATATTTTTTATTCTTATCAATATTAAGTGGAATTGCTGCTTTGTAATCAATACCTTTACCTGCTGAAATTAGGCCTCCTGCAAATGTTTTAAATGTTTTATCATTAATATTTGTTTTCCCTCCTGGGTCATTTTCACCTTCAGAAGACTTAATTAAACGTACTTGTTTATTTACTGATAGTGGTGTACCTTTATTAAAAATATCTTCGAGTGTTATACTTACACAATCAACAATAAGACCTATTCTAAAATTTTCTCCAGCGCCTATATTATTAAAAAATTTTTGAGCATCTATTATTTCGCCTTTTTTTCCTCCAAGTTCAGGTTTCACATCAAAATACGTACAAATATAGTCATTACCTGTTACCGTTGTAAACTCATGTGTAGATTTATCTGGTTGAACAATTGGTTTCTTAGTTGCGTCCTCATTTTTAAGTATATTAGAAACTATACCTTCTTTTATAAATTTCATAGCAGTTAATGGTGAATAAGGCAGACCAATAAAACTTGTATTTGGGTTTATATTACTTGCAAATGTCGCTCCAGAAGTGGGTGGGATAAACTTAAAAGTGGTTGAGTCTACAACACTGGCGATTGTATCTTCTTCACCGTTAACCGTATTTAATTTTTTCTCCGTTGTACCCATAATAGTTGGCAAACCACTTAAATAAAAAGTATTATATGTAGTTTTTATCAAGTTAGTTATCCCACTAATGGCCTTTTTATCATCAAAATCGTGGCTTGTATCGGCACCAGCAGCGTTGATTAATGTATCTGTTACTTGTGTTTTTGCGAGTTCTTCTGTTCCTGTTACTGTTACAAGTTTATTAATTAAACCATACTTATCTTTTACTGGTGCTACTGTTGGTGCTGCTGATGATGATAATGATGCTGGTTTAGCTATAGCTTGTTTTGTAAAAAAATCTATTGCTATATCTTTTGGTTTTTGTGCTACTACTGGTGGTGATGATGGTGGTGGTGGTGCTGGTGTTTGTGCTGGTGTTTGTATTGAATTAATATAATCTAAGAGTGTATTAACCCCTCTTATTGAAACTTGACACTTTGTTTCTATATCCCATATATCGAGATTATTACCAAAATGTTTTTTTGCTTCATCAATCAAAACCTTCCAATCTTTAAGAATATCAAAAATGTCTTGACATAATGTTTTTTCACCATTCATGTTACTTAAAGCAATATTTAACATGCGTGTCACATTTGTGTTATCAAATATAGTTTTACCACTAGTATAATTCGTATTAATAAGTTTAAATATTTGTTTTATATAGTCATTTTCATCCATTTATACTATATACATATAATTTATGTATTTATATTGAGATAATTACTAAATTGTAAAAATTCATTTACTAATTCTTCGGGTATATTGTTAAAATCCACTATTGTTTTATTTAATTCGTATTGTTTAAAATAATCCGGATTACCAGCCATTTTCTTTTTAAAGAACTCAGGATCTTCTATACATTTTTGCGCAGTTTTGGGTCCGCATTTTGGGAAAGCCGAAGGAATATTGTCGCTCGTATCACCCATTATTATTTTGATTTCGAGATCTCTCTTCGCATCACCAGTGGAACTCTTATTTTCCGCAATATTCTTAAATGCTAAATTAAACAAATGGACATTATGACTATTCAGCTGTAAATAATCTTTGTCTGATGTGATAATATAAATACTACAATCAGGATACTTCGCGGTTAAGCGCATTACACTGATCGCAATACAATCATCGGCTTCCAATTTGTTATGCTTTAAAATAGCTTTGGCGCCACCTTTTACAAATAATTCTTCTTCATATGCCATTTTAAAGAATGGACCACCCATAAAGCCGTCTTCGGTACCATTTGCTCTGTTAGCTTTGTATTTTGGGAACAACTCAGTTCGCCAAATGTTTTCTCTCTTACAATCCTTTCCAACAATTATAATAGGTTCTAATTCCAGCTTATTTAAACCCAGTTTTTTGGGTATTTGCTGGACATTCTCGACAAATGTTTTTCTGAATTTTTCGACAAATTTTTCATTTTTCAATGGGTCTTCAAGTGGTTCCTCGGGGTACGCATTGCGCCACCAATTCATTAAAGAGAAGTAACGATAGAAGCAGAAATAGCTGCCATCAATAAAGATAAAGGTTTGGTTTGGTTTTGATTCAAATATAGTGCTCATTGTTTGTATTATATTTGAATATAATTGTTTAAACCGGTTTCATTTTTATTTTTATTTTTAATTAATAGGTTTGTTAATTTAAAGAATTTAATATTACAAAACCCAAATACAAGCCGAAGAAGTTTTTGGCAAATAAATCTAAAATATTATACATAATATTCTTTATTCTATAGCTCATTAATGCGGCTACACCATACAATGACCAAACTATCAAAAAATAAAGGAAGATTTCTGTACCAAATAGAGAGAATCGTGCAAAATAGTGATAAATTAAATAAAAGAAAATAAAAAATGGTATAAATCCAAGTAAAACCCCCAACACTTGTGGAACCTTTTTAATCTCTGTCAAATATCCGGCTGTTAAC
>Ga0247722_10002018_pt1 | contig 10775 bp, 10 predicted proteins | sample MSEWelMarce3H_FC_FD_189094 | JGI IMG/M metagenome (GOLD analysis project Ga0247722, IMG submission 189094) | Subsurface sediment microbial communities from gas well in West Virginia, United States - MSEEL Well Study Marcellus 3H_FC | ecosystem: Environmental > Terrestrial > Deep subsurface >...
ATGTAATTGTTCCGGCGCGCTTGGAGAGCTTGAGCTCTTCCCCGCCTTCCATAATCTTTACAAGCTGTCCGATCATGATTTCTACGTTGTAATCAGGGTTATCGCCGGCACATGCAGCAGTTGCCTTTAAGCGATGAATGTATCCGTGGTGATCGGCACCAAGCATGTAAATACAGATATCAAATCCACGTTCGCGCTTATTGATGTAGTAAGCAGTATCTGATGCAAAGTAAGTCAGATCGCCATCTTCCTTAACAATCACACGGTCTTTATCGTCACCAAAATCGGTTGTACGAAGCCAGACTGCACCAGCTTCTTCAAAGACATGTCCTTGTTCACGTAGCTTTACAAGTCCATGTTCTACCGCACCTGATTCATGGAGCGAGCGCTCCGAGAACCAGATATCGAAGTTGGTATGGAAAGTTTCTAGAACGCGTTGCTGCTGAGCAAGCTGAACCTTGTATGCAGCTTCTCTAAATTCTTCACTTGTCGAAATTGCAGGATTAGCTGCAACAACTTTCTTAGCAAGGTCGTTGATGTAATTACCTTGGTAACCATCTTCAGGAATTGGCTTGCCTTGAGCAGCCGCTTGAACAGATTGGCCAAAAAGGTCCATCTGACGACCACGGTCGTTGATATAGAACTCGCGAGTGACATCTGCACCTGCAGCGCTAAGAACGCGTCCAAGTGAATCTCCGACTGCTGCCCAACGTGTGTGGCCTAGATGCAGCGGACCTGTTGGATTAGCACTGATAAATTCGAGGTTGATCTTGACGCCTTGTAGAGCGCGACCATGACCGTAGGCAGCACCTGCGGTGAGAATTGTGCGAACAAGTTCTGCTTGGCTAGCGCGATCGAGAGTGATGTTAATAAACCCAGGTCCTGCAATATCTACCTTCGAAACTCCTGAAATCGATGCAATTGCAGATTGAAGAATCGTTGCAATCTCACGAGGGTTCTTCCCTGCAGCCTTAGCTAATTGAAGAGCGATAGATGTTGCATAGTCGCCATGGTCGCGATTCTTCGGACGCTCTAGCGTTATTGAAGCGGGGACATCTCCTGTGATTTCCCCTCGAGCAAAAGCTTCCGCAATCGCCGCCTGAATCTGTGCAGCCAACTGATCCGAGAGCGATGCTCCACTCGATGATTGGTCTGGCGACATTGTGCAAGGTTACCGGCTCTGCGCTTACAGCCGACCTCTATTTTGATTCACAGGGCTCTTGCCCTTAACCTTCTCTCATATCCGTAGAGAGAAATCTCTGCCGATACGCGGGAGTGGTGAAATGGCAGACACGCAAGTCTTAGGAACTTGTGCTTCGGCGTGCGGGTTCAAGTCCCGCCTCCCGCACCAGAAGTATTTTTTAGAAATTCATTAGGAAGCTATGGCGAAACAATCCCCTGCGAAGGCAAAGAAACTTCGGGGCGAAGCTATGCGTGCTGCAGTTGCAAGAAAAGCTGAGCGCGCTGCCAGTAATTGCGCAGTCACGAGAGGCGAAGTGGATCTCGATGCATATGCCGAAGTTGATGGCGCATGGCGAGAGATCGGAATTTCAGCCCCTGCACGTAGGGCTCTGATTGATGAAGGTTTCTACAAGTTAAGTGACCTTCGCAAGGTATCTATAAATATGGTGAAAGAGCTACACGGGGTTGGCCCAAATGTTATTCGGATACTGATTAATGAGATGAAGAAATCAGATTTGTCTTTCAGAAAATAAATACCGAATGTAACCGCTAGACGATGAAGCTGTAGGCAAGCAAAAGTGCGCCGACGGTAAGTGAAATTGCCCCCGCACTCTTACTTTGCATCCAACTCTTTCCAAACTTTGTAAGAGAGAGCCCGAGAATGAGTGCACCGGGAATAATGAGAACCAAGCTCTTACTGAGATTTGATTCGCTCCCTGATTGATACTGCAGATTAATGAGTCCAGCTGCGAGGGCTGCATAAGCGCCCATACGAAAGTTATTTACTCGCTGCATATTCATGCCATAACGATAATGCACATCGATGTAGAAAAGCAGAAGGGCGCCGGTTTCCCGACGCCCTTCCCTAAGCAGTAACTAATTAGTGATCTGCTGGCATGCCTTCAGCATGTGACTTCATGCGTGCGATCTTCAAGATTGTTAGACCGAATACGCACTTCGCTAGAACGTCAGCGATTGTGTATCCAACCTGAACTGCAACGAATGATGATGCTGAAGCATCACCAACGATGTTGAAGATGTACGCGATTGGGTAAACGCCCCATGTTGCGATGAGAAGAAGACGTAGACGTCCTACAGTCTCTGCAACACCAGCTGGCTGGCGCTCCAATGACTTTCCAAGCTCTACGAATAGTACGTAGAGGATGTAAAGGAATGGAATTGTTGAAAGAACACCGTAGAGAACCTGTGTGTTCTGGTCAGATGAAATTTCACCTGGGTAACCAAGAGCGATCATCGCAGCTGCTGCTGGAACGAGGCGCATGATTAGTGACTTAGCAACTGCCGCAGCAAGTGCAAGTACAGCAATAACTTCTACAAGTAGAAGTGGAACAGTTAGAAGCCAGTCAACGTAGCGGTATGCCTCGTTGAATGCGCCCTGCTCGCCTGAAACGTTTACAACCATTCCTTCTGATGACTCAGTGAATGAGTTGAAGATACGCCAGTAGTGGTATGCAGCAATGAATGTAACCATTGATGACATCACTAGAGCATTGCGGTACTTAGGTAGAACTCGTGACTGTGATACGAGGGTGTACACAGTGCATGCGAGCATTGAAACTAAACCAAATGAGAAGACCGCGTAAACGAGGTTCCATTGGTTGCTGTCGAGTGTTACTGACATGTATTAAGCCTCCGTGAGTGCTTATCGTTATGGACCAGGCGGTCCATACGTTCGGTTAGCCCTTGGGGTCCTCGAGGAACTCCAGCGGCCATCGACAGGAATAGTGTGCGCCTTTCTGAGCGTAAATGCACCCTATAAGTGCAAGTGTTTTGCAATTTTATGAGGTGAATTGAGCGTGATTTGAAAAGTTTTTTAGTTACGCACCAGTAGGTACCCTTGCGAAATGATGGAGCAGTTGCGTGACCTAAAGGCACATAGGGGCTTCACCAGTCTGGCAATTTCGCGATTTATTTCAAATGTTGGCAATGGAATCTCACCGATTGCGCTGGCATACGGTGTCTTAAGTCTTGAAGGCGCCGATGGAAAAGATCTCTCCATCGTTATGGCCGCTCGCTTTGTTCCACTTCTCGGCTTCATGTTATTTGGTGGAGTTATCGCGGATCGCTTTCAACGCAATCGATTAGTCGGTGGTGCAGACATGATTGGCAGCTTCCTCGCTGCTGTCAGTGCAGTATCGCTAATCGCAGGATTCTCCTCGGTCTGGTTACTTGCAACGATGGCTGCGCTCTTTGGAATTCTCAATGCAATCTGGTGGCCAGCAATGTCGGGAGTACTTCCTGAAATATTGCCGAAGGAGAAGCTGCAATCAGGAAATGCAATTATCGGGCTGACAACAAATATTGGATATATCGTCGGAACTCTCTCGGGTGGAATTCTGGTGGCAACAATTGGTGCTGGCTGGGGGTTGCTTGCAGATGCAATCTCATTCTTTATTGCAGGAGTGATTGTCTGGTTCCTTCCAATTCTTGGAAGAGCAAAAGATGAGAGCCCAGGAATATTGCATGACCTAATCGTCGGCTGGCGTGAATTCATATCTCGCTCGTGGGTTATCGCGATGGTCTTCGCCTTTGCACTCATCAATATGGCATTTGAATCAATGCTCTCGGTACTTGGGCCGTTAAATTTCAGCGACCCAGAGACTGGTCCAAAGTTATGGTCCTACAACATGGCGGCGCTCACCATCGGAATGTTGATTGGTGGGATTTGGGTTCTCAAAGTTAAATTCAAGAAACCTTTATTTGTTTCGATGATTTTGATTGCGATCTCATCTATCTGGGATTTCTCGCTTGCGTTAGATCTTCCACTTGTCTTCGGACTGATTGCAGGGGTCTTCTCTGGAATTAGCTTGGAAGTATTTATGGTTACTTGGAATACATCTCTGCAGAGCCACGTTCCTGAAGAGTCTTACTCTCGCGTCAGCTCTTACGACACCCTGGGTTCTTATGGAATTGCTCCACTAGGAATTGTTGTCGCTGGGCCGCTAGCGATGCACTTCGGGGTAAACACCATTCTCTTCATAACAGGAGTAACTACGCTTGTAGCCGCTGGTTTATCTCTCCTCGTTAAGTCAGTTCGCAACCTCGAGAACCCCTAGCCTCAAATCCCCTAGGCTTCAGGCTATGAGTACTGAGGCTGTTAATCCACCACCTAAGTTACGTGGCTGGTTTCACCTTGCAGCGACTCCCCTTGTCATCATTGCATCGCTTGTCCTCTTCATCTTAAGTGGCGAGCCATTTAAATTTGCCGTCGCTCTCTATTCTTTGACAGCCATCATGCTCTTTAGCGTCTCCGCTATTTATCATCGCGTTCCTTGGATTCCACGAAAGAAGAAGATCTGGCGTCGCTGGGATCATGCCAATATCAACTTATTAATTGCAGGTTCATACACGCCTTTTGCAGTAGCGCTGCTAGAACCACGAGATAGAAATATTCTGCTCTCTGTTATTTGGATTGGTGCGCTCTCAGGAGTTGCAATACGAGTCTTCTGGGTTGGCGCTCCTCGCTGGTTATACGTCGCTAATTATTTGATCCTCGGATGGGTCGCCGTGATTTACACACCACAGCTTTATAAAGAGGGTGGTCTATGGGTGATAATTCCAATCCTCGTGGGTGGTCTTCTCTACTCAATTGGCGCAATCTTCTATGCGCTTAAATTGCCTGGGCGCAACGCGAAGTACTTCGGCTTCCACGAGTTATTCCACATCTTTGTGCTCGCTGCGTGGATTTCTCAATACTTAGCGGTCTCTTTCGCCATTTACCGAAACTAGCTAAATGCCCTAATCTTGGCCTCTGGCACAAGCAAGTCTTGGCCTCTGGCGAGGGGTAGCCCTTCAAGAAGTGAATGTGAGTAAAAAACGATGGCCGAGAAGAATTTCCGTAACTGGGTTGGATTTCGCGATGATGCAGAGCGCGAACCTGTAGCAAATCCTGTCGATCGTATTCGCGATCTCGAATCACAATTAGCCGACCTACGTTCACGTCGCGATATCACTGGCCTCTCACGCGAAGAGTTTGAAATCCTCGCAACTGAAACTGCAATGGCGATGATTAAATCCGCCCAGGCTCGCGAGGCAAAGGCGCATGCAGCGGCTGACCGCGTTATTTCAGAGTCAACGCGTAATGCAAAAGATACTTTGGAAACGGCCGAGACAAAGGCTCGCAGTATTCTTGCAGGAGCTGAAAGCCGTGGTCGCAAATATATCTCTGCTGCAGAACTTGAAGCAGCAGAACTTATCCGCGATGCCAGCCGCGAAGCAGCAGCAGTTGCTGATGCAAAAGTCCGCGAAGCTGAATCCATCGTCGATTCGAAGCGTCGTGAAGCTGCCGCTCTTGCAACCGCAGCTCGTCGTGAGGCCGAAAGAGTCATCGCTGAAGCTTCAGGAAACGTTAATGATTTCCGTGCCTGGCTAGGAGATATGGTCTCTGAATCGGAGCGTCTCTACCGCGCACAGACTCAGGCTCTGTCGGCTGCCGAGGCTGCAATCGCACAATCTCGCGAAAAACTTGATTCATCTTTTGCGCGCCTTAGCCGCATGCAGGAACTTGTTGGTGCATCAATCAATGAAGATGGAACTGTAAAGCGATCTGCTCCGATTAAAGTTGAGAGCAAGAGAACTGCGCCAGCGCTAGAAGCGCCAAAGAAGAGCACAAAGTCTACAGCAAAGCGCACAGCTAAGAAGACAACTTCAAAGCGTAAGTAATCTTCATGGCTACCAAACGCGGTATCCAATACATCCCTGCAATCGATGGGTTACGTGCCCTCGCAGTAATCGCCGTGATGTTCTATCACTTGGGATTTTCATGGATTCCGGGTGGATTCCTTGGCGTTGATCTCTTCTTCGTTATCTCCGGATATGTCATTACTCGACTCTTACTTGATTCAATTGAACAAAGTGGCGGTCTAGACCTTCGCGGTTTCTATATTGCACGTGCACGACGCTTACTGCCAGCGTTGCTCTTCACTGTCGTCACAACCACTATTGCAATTGGAATCTGGGCGCCAGATACCATCAAACGTTTTATTACAGATATGCCATTTGCACTTACTGGCACTATGAATTGGTGGTTGGTAGCCAAAGAACAAGATTACTTCGAAAGTATTGGCAGGCCTCCCCTTCTTCAACATACCTGGTCTTTAGCTGTTGAAGCTCAGTTCTATCTCGTTTGGCCGTTGATTCTCTACTTTATTTTGAAGAGACTTGGCAAGAATCGAATTCCTTTTGCAGCTCTTCTGATTGCAGCTGCATCAGGAATTACGCTATTGATTGTCTCTCTCTCGCTAGATGCGTCGAATAGCTCTGATGTCAGCCATATCTACTTCGGTACCGATACCCACAGTATTGGGCTCTTTCTAGGCGCCGCCCTCGCTGTCAGCTGGATCCCACAGAACTTCACAACGAATGTAAGCAAGAAGGCACAGGATTTTATCGATGGCGTTGGTGTCTTTGGATTTATCGGAATTCTTGCGACATTCCTACTTATCGATGAGAGCCAGCCAACGCTCTACAAGATTGCATTCCCACTAGCTGCAATCTTTGGCGCCGCAATCATTATGTCTGTTGTGCACCCCGCTTCTCGTTTTGCTCCCATTCTCGAGAACCCAGTATTGATTTGGATTGGCCAACGCTCCTACGCAATTTATCTCTGGCACTGGATTATCTTTCAAGTAACGAGACCAACGGTTGATTTAGCTGGGCAGACTTGGGCGCTTTACTCACTTCGCATTCTAATTGTCTTTGCACTCGCTGATATCTCACTTCGTTATGTAGAAATGCCTATTCGCAGAGGTGCAATCAAATATTGGTTTAAAGGACTTAAATATCGAACCAAGAAAGAGCGCACTCGTCAGACTCGTTTCTTCTTCATCGTTTTCATCTTGGTTCTCGCACTTGCGACAGTGGTAAGTATTCGAGCTATATCGATCGGCAATGAGCAGAGAGCTGCTGTCGAGAGATCTCTCTCAACTCCAGATAAACCGCTCAAAGAAGTTACCGAAGGCGGAATTTGGCTCACCGGAGATTCTGTCATTCTAGGAATTAGAGCATTGCTCAATGAGGTTGCTCCAGTTTCATTAGTTAATGCTCGTATTGGGCGCCAAGCTCCAGAGCTATTAGAAGTTATGAAGCGCGATAAAGCTTTAGCAGGAACCTCGCCTGTAATTTTCAACCTTGGAAATAATGGATTATTGAGCGCCGAAGTTGTAAAAGAAATCTTCGAATTAGTGAAGAGCCAAACTTCTGTCATCGTTGTAAACACTGCAGTTCCAAGGCCGTGGCGAGAAAGCAATAACGCACTTGTATCGCAGACTGCTTCACGGTATTCCAATGTCAGAGTAATTGACTGGAACTCAATTTCAAATGGTCACCCAGAATACTTCGCACCCGACGGCGTCCACCTTGTACCTGCAGGCGTCGCCGCCTATGTTGCCGAGATTAGAAAATATTTGTAGTTACAAAGTAAAAAACCCCAGCTGATATCAGCTGGGGTTTTTTACTTAATTCTTTATTCGAATTGACCTGCAAATCCGAATGGTGTTGCAACTCCAAGAGTTCCATCTGCATAGACTGCAGAGACGCGGAATGATGTTGATCCATCAGTTGCGCCCTTTGCAAACTCTGCAGAGTATGTTGTTGCGGAAACTTCTGAAACTACTTTCCACTCACCGAGATTTGAACGAGTCTCGACCTTGTATCCCTTGACATCTCCTGCTGGAGCCTTCCAAGTGATAACCATGACTGACTTCGAGCTATCTTTCCAATTTCCAATAAAACGTGATGGCGCTTCACCTGTTGTCGCCGCAGGAGCAGCAGTTTCTGTCGCTTCCATAGTTTCTTCAGGTGCAGCAGTTGCTTCTGGTGTCTCTGTTACTGCAGGAACTGGAGCTGGAGCATCATCTCCATCTTTATCTGATCCTGAGATTACAAATGCACCGATAAGGAGAATTCCAACGAGCACTGCGAAGAGCACCTTTGATGAACTCTGGCTCTTTGCGGCTGGCTTTGATGTTGAAGGCGCCTTTGCTGCTGGGCGTGGAGTTGCCGCTGCCGGTGTTGTTGAAACATTGACGCGAGAGCTGCTTGAAGAACCACTTGAAGAACCAATTGATGGAACTGGAGGAATAACAACTTGTGAAGAAGCGCTCTTGCGGACTGCAGACTTCTTAACGGTCTTCTTCTTAGCAGATGCCTTCTTCGCTGCAGTCTTCTTTACAGCAGACTTCTTAACAACTTTCTTAGCTGCAGTCTTCTTGACCGCTGACTTCTTCTTAGCTGCAGTCTTCTTAGCAGGAGACTTCTTTGCAGCCTTCTTAACTGCTGACTTCTTCGCGGTTGATTTTTTTGGTGCAGCTTTCTTAGCTGCTGACTTCTTCTTTACTGCCACGGTGATCTCCTCGGGTTAATCTTGAGTTAATTGGTGTTGATAATTCTTCTCGGAATATAGGAGAAGTTTAACCCAGGCTATTCAGCAAAGTGATCACATGAGGTGCTATCGCACGGAGTGATTTTCCACGGTGGCTGATTGAATCCTTCTCTTCTGCGCTCATTTGTGCGCTTGAGATTGTGTAGCCGGCAGGCTGAAAAATCGGGTCATACCCGAAACCATGCTCACCAACGGGGGTCAGCAAAATTGAGCCATGGAACTCTGCTTCTTCACAGTGGCTGCGACCATCGGGAAGATAGAGAGCTGCAACGCAGGTGAAGTGAGCACCGCGTTGGTTTTGTGGAACACCGTCTAATTGCTGAAGTACTTTCTCAGTATTAGCTGCATCGTTTCCATGTGAACCTGCCCAGCGCGCTGAAAAAATCCCAGGATCTCCATTAAGGAAATCTACGCAGAGTCCACTGTCATCAGCAATTGCAGGAATTCCTGAAGCGATGCACATCTCACGCGCCTTCTTAAGTGCATTCTCCTGAAAAGTTTTCCCATCTTCTTCTACATCGTGAAGATTAGGAAAAGACTCGAGTCCAACAAGTTCAATCTCTCCAGGTGCAATTGCATCAAGAATTCTTCTGAACTCTTCTATCTTCCCCTTATTTCGGGTGGCAAGGAGAAGTTGATGCGCCATTTATCGAGCGAGTGCTTTCTTCTGTAAATCAGTGAGTGTTGCAGATCCTGCGACTGCAAGATTCAAGAGAGAATCCAAGAGAGCGCGATCAAAAGGAGCGCCTTCTGCTGTTCCCTGAACTTCGATAAACCTTCCATCGCCTGAGCAGACAACATTCATATCTGTCTCTGCACGAACATCTTCTTCGTAGCAGAGATCGAGCATTGGAACGCCATCGATAATTCCGACGCTTACCGCTGCAACTGAATCCGCAAGAGGCTTAGCAGTCGCCTTTACATGGCCTTCTTTCTGCGCCCATGCAATTGCATCGGCAAGTGCAACATAGGCACCTGTAATTGCAGCTGTTCTTGTTCCTCCATCTGCTTGTAGAACATCGCAATCGATGACGATTGTATTTTCGCCAAGCTCTTTCATATCAACAATGCCACGAAGTGAACGACCGATAAGGCGAGAAATCTCTTGAGTACGTCCGCCTAACTTTCCTTTTACGCTCTCGCGATCAGAGCGAGTATGTGTTGCGCGAGGAAGCATTGAATACTCAGATGTAACCCAACCGTTTCCTGAATCCTTTAACCAACGTGGAACACCTGGAGTAAATGATGCAACGCAGAGAACTCGAGTCTTTCCAAACTCAACGAGTACAGAGCCTTCTGCATGATCGAGCCATCCGCGAGTAATTTTGATTTCGCGGAGTTGATCTACTGAGCGTCCATCATTGCGAGCCATTGCATTCCTCTATCTCTAGTTAAGTAACGGTTTAAAGATCTTGGTGCTGAACAGAACCAACTTCTGGTCCCAAGAATCGACGGGCTAGCGTTTCAAATGCCTTTGCATCGCCGGTTGCAAGGAATTTATGTGTGGCAGGTGTCTCTGATGGTGCTCGCAGTAAATTCTGCTCGACCAGTACCCGATACAAATCTTTAGCTGTCTCTTCAGCACTTGATACCAATGAGACTCCATTACCCATCACATACGAGATAACGCCCGTCAGAAGTGGATAGTGAGTACATCCCAAAACGAGAGTATCTACATCTGCATCAATCATTGGCTTGAGATAGTCGCGGGCAACCTTGGTAATTGCATCCCCTGAGGTTTCACCACGCTCTACAAACTCGACAAAAAGTGGGCAGGCGATTGATTCAATCTTTAACTGCGGCGCTGCTGCAAATGCGTCGAGATACGCCTTTGAATCAATGGTTGCACGGGTTCCGATTACTCCGACTCTTCCCGAACGAGTCGCTGCAACAGCTCTGCGTACTGCAGGTTGAATTACCTCAATAACGGGAACTGAATATCGCTCGCGTGCATCACGCAACATTGCAGCACTTGCTGTGTTGCAAGCGATAACGAGAGCCTTTACTCCTTGTTCAACTAAGAAATCTAAAGTTTCCAGTGAGAAGTCACGTACTTCGGCAAGTGGCCGTGGGCCATATGGTCCGCGAGCGGTATCACCGATATAGAGAGTTGATTCGTTTGGAAGTTGATCGAGAATTGCTCTAGCAACTGTTAAGCCGCCGACGCCAGAATCGAAGATACCGATTGGGG
>Ga0247722_10002019_pt1 | contig 10771 bp, 20 predicted proteins | sample MSEWelMarce3H_FC_FD_189094 | JGI IMG/M metagenome (GOLD analysis project Ga0247722, IMG submission 189094) | Subsurface sediment microbial communities from gas well in West Virginia, United States - MSEEL Well Study Marcellus 3H_FC | ecosystem: Environmental > Terrestrial > Deep subsurface >...
ATTCAAGCACATTTTGCTAATGCTGTATCTAATATTTCTTCTGCAACAGTTATATCATCATCTATTTTATCTAAACAAATGTTTAGGAATAGTGCAGGAGTTACAAGGCTTGGGTATTATAATGCATCAGATGTATTCACAGTGGTAAACGTAAACGCTTAAAACTATGGGAATCCCAAATAAACAAATAGGATGGAGCAATGAAGCTAATCTTCTTCAACAAATCTCCAAGCAATTGGATCAATTGATTAAGGTGACAAGTCAGTTGGTTACTTACACAACCACCACGACCACTACAGCAGCTCCTTAGAATTAATAAAACCAACAAACTACATATGAAGGATCTAAAATTCCTTGCAGTACAGCCTGACGATAATTATTATACATGGCAAGTGCACACATGGCTTGAGAGTCTTAAAAATATTGGACATTCAGACAAGGCAATTGTTCTTGTTTTTACACCAATAGATAGACAAAGAAACACCAAATGGGATGAGATTGTTAGTCTCTATCCAGAAGCTGAGTTCTTTTTCTGTAAGGACACTGATGGTATTGGTAAACTGGTTAACATTTACATTCCTATCCTTAGACCATACACTCTAATGAAATACTTTCAGGCTAATCCTGATATGGTGAATAAAGCCATATTCTATTGTGATTGCGATATTGTATTCACAGAGGGATTTGATATCAGTAAGTATGTGGATGATGACATATGTTATTTGTCAGACACAAACAGCTATATCAATGCTTCATATTTTGATAGTAAGGTTAATGACGTTAAGCCTGAGATGCTTGATGAATATAAAAAGACTGACATTCTTTCAGAAGTAACAAGTCTTGTTGGTATCACTAGAGAGATCTGTGAGAAAAACAATCTACATTCTGGAGGAGCACAATATCTTCTTAAGAACATAGGAGCTAGCTTCTGGGAGAAATGTATAGGTGATTGTATAATGATCCGTCAATATTTACAAAATGTAAATAGACAGTTCTTTGAGAATGAAAACAAGGGGTATCAATCATGGTGTGCAGATATGTGGGCTGTGTTATGGAACCTCTGGCTTAGAGACCAAGAAACAAAGATAATTCCTGAAATGGAATTTGCATGGAGCACGGACAATATTAAAAAATTAGACCGTGTAACCATCCTACATAACGCAGGAATAGCATCTAACTACCAAGGAGATGTCCCTGTATTCTATAAAGGACTCTACCACAATAACAAGAATCCTTTCTTAGATCCTCATTTAACCAACGTTTTAAATAATGAAAAGAGCAAAGAGCTCTGTAATCATTATTATTTACAGAAAATGTTTAATGTTAAAAATAAATACAATTTAAATTATGGCCAGTAATAAACGCTTTTTAAAAGCATACGCAAGATTTGATGGTTCAGGAAGAATCGTTGCATCATCCACCATCCTTAGAAAGAATAAGCCCAAGGTGGGTGATTGGAAAGAAGTGCAAACATATTTGTGTTGCAACGATATAATACCTCAGGAATTGAGATTAACATTTGTATCAACTTTTCCTGTTGTTGACCCTGCTGATGTTTCTCTTTGGAACATACTGCTAGGATCTACGTTTACATCTGTTACTGTTGTAGGAACGGATGTTAGTTTATCAGGAGGTGCTCCTTTTAACATGCTTCCATTTGCACTTGGTTCAGCAGAATCTGGTGTATCAAACCTTGTAAGCATTGATGATCAGGCAAATTCTGTGCTAAGTATAGGTGCATACTCACTTGCTCATAACGAAATACTTAACGTAATCAAACTTCCAGCATTAACATCCATTGATGATGTAACAAGTTTTACATTCTCAGGAATTGGGGCTGATGTTTATGCAACTGTATACTTACCTAATTGTACCTCTCTAGGACCAACTGTAGGCGATGATGGTGTATTTCTTAATGTATTTACATTTGGAGGTGCTACTGTAACACTTACTGTTCCTGCTAGTTTAATGACATGTAATGCAGGTAATCCAGATGGTGATATTCAGTATTTACAATCAACTAACACAGTAGTAATAGTTACAATTTAAAAACAATGAGTAATAAGAGAATCAATAAAGCATACTTGCGTTATGACGACACTGGTAGGATAAGTCCTGGCAGTCTTGTCCTTAGACCAAATATGCCTAAAGGAAGAGGATGGGTGGAAGTTCCTGCTTATGAATGTTGTAATGCATTCATGACATTAACAAACACACTCACTGCTGGAATCACTCCAGGAACAGTTTGTGTTACAGGATTTTCAATATTGTGTGATGATGTGTCTGTTCTTGATGTAACATATGCATTTAGCAGTTCTATTCTTACAGTGGTTTCTCAATTGAATTCTCAATATGGATTTCTTGGAATATGGAAAGCCCCAAGTAGTGGAACAATATCATTAGAGCTAAAAGAAGAAGTGGCAAAAGATCTCTGCCCAACAGGAACGTTGACAATTGAATTCATTTGTGCTGATTAATTAAAAAGTAAAACAATGACTAAAAGAATTCTCAAAGCTTACGAACGTTATGATTATAACGGAAAGGTGGTTCCTGGTAGTTTAGTTCTAAGGAGTAAGATGCCTAAGAATGGTAAATGGAAAGAAACACTAGCATATGAGTGCTGTAATTATGTTCCTATTCCTTTTATAAGTGTATGGAGAACTACTTCTTCTGATGAGTCTGTCACTCTCCCATACGGTTTAGGTGACACGTATACTGGAACAATAAATTGGGGTGATGGAAACATTACAGAAAACTCATATGCCAACATAACACACACGTATGCTGTTCCTGGTGATTATACGATCACCATATTAGGAAAAACTTGGGGATGGTCTTTTGGTGCTAATGGAGGAGATGCAAGTAAAATAATAAATATATCCCAATGGGGTAATGGTTTTAGATTAGGTAATTCTGGGAATTATTTTGAGCTATGTTCAAATTTAGACTTAAGTGGTGTTACAGATATATTAGACTTACCTGGTACTACTAACTTATCTTTCATGTTTAATAGCTGTATATCATTAACCACTGTCAATAGAATGAATGAGTGGGATGTGAGCAATGTCACTAACATGCGTGGCATGTTTGAAAGCGCTAACGTGTTTAACCAAGATATAGGAACATGGAATGTTAGTAATGTTACACGTATGGATAGTATGTTTAAAAACGCCATTTTGTTTAACCAAGATATAGGTAGTTGGAACGTAAGTAATGTCACTAGAATGTTCAGTATGTTTTATAATGCTTCTGCATTTAATCAACCTATAGGAAACTGGAATGTTAGTTCTGTTATTAATACGAGTGGTATGTTTGCACTTGCTATTGCATTTAATCAAGACATAGGAATGTGGGATGTTAGTTCTGTTAATCAGATGAGTGGCATGTTTTCTGGCGCTATTCTTTTTAACCAAGACATTGGTGCATGGGATGTTAGTTCTGTTACTGAAATGGCGACTATGTTTTCTGGCGCAACAACATTCAATAATGGAGGATCTTCAACTATTAATAATTGGAATCTTAGTTCTCTTTACAATATGGATTCATTGTTTGAAGATGCTGAAGCATTCAATCAAAACATAGGTGGTTGGGATGTTAGTTCTGTTGAATCTATGGATAGAACGTTCTATGATGCAAAACTGTTCAATCAAGATATAAGTGGATGGAATGTGAGCAATGTTACAATTATGAATAATATGTTTACTAACGCTATCGCATTTAATCAAGACTTAAGTTCATGGTGTGTGACTAATTTTGTGGATATTCCTAGTGGCTTTGATACAGGTGCTACATCATGGTTATTACCTAAACCAGTTTGGGGAACTTGTCCATAATTAATTAAATTTTTAAAACAAACATAAAATGGCAAAATCGTTATTTCCAGAAGACATGATGTCTAAATCTGGAGGAGCTATGACTCTTGAAATCATCGCAGCAAAGCTCACTTACTTCCATGAACAATTACATTTATTGCATTGGCAGACAAGCAGTTATGCTGAACATCAAGCTCTTGGAGGATTGTACGATTATGTACATGACTTCAAAGATGGGGTGGTTGAGAAGCTTATGGGCTACACAGGCAAGCGTCCTGGAGCGTTCAAAATAGAACCATTAAATGGATCTGCAAGTGCAAGTGCAGTTGTTTCAGATCTTATGTCATTTGCTTCCAACCTCAAATCTTATGGTGAGAGCAATGGCTATCACGACATACCAAACCTGGCTGATTCTCTCTCTGGAGAAGCTGCTAAAACAAAATATCTGCTAACTCTGAGTTAATGCAAATACAAACAAAATTCTTCCCACAGGTGATGCCAGATAATGAATTAGCTTATTTGGCACATCTTAGGGGCCTCATAGAATCAGTTGATGAGCTTTCTACATTAGAGATAACAAAGAATCCTAATTCTTACCACTTTAGACTAGCTCCTTCTCTACCAATGTACAATGACATGTTATTGGAAGAGCTATTAAAGTTCCACAACATGCTCCAAATACAGCTCAACCTCTCCAAGAGTATAAAAAGCAGTGCAACAATAGTATTTAATATATCAATATAAAATCATGCCTACATTTATTAAAACGGGATATTGGGAAACAGCAGTTAAGAGCTACAAAGGTTGGTTAAACCTCGAAGAATTGATAACAAACACAGTTCCTTCTCAAGCAACTATTTACACAGAGAATGGCGCACTCACTGGGAACAGGACGGTGACGATGGGAGCTTTCACGCTTTCATTTGATGGAGGTATTTATATAAAACATAGTACACAATCTCAGTTAATATCTACCTACTTTGGCAATGGTGCGGATGGCAATAACATATGGATTGGCGGAGGAGGATTATTAAGTGGTACAGATGGAGGAGCGAGTTTTAATGGTTCAAGAAATACCTCCTTAGGAAAGGATGCACTTTTGGCAAATACAGGAGGGCGTAGTAATACTGCCGTTGGAACTTTTGCTTTAGCTACAAATACAACAGGTTTTGCAAATACTGCCATAGGTGTTAGTTCGTTAAGATATAATACTACAGGATTGCAAAATTCTGCTATGGGGAATAATGCCCTTTCGGCAAATACTAGTGGGTCATACAATCTAGGTATAGGTGGGTCATCATTAACAAGTAATACTTCAGGAGGATATAATTCATCTATAGGAACAAATTCTCTTCTTTTAAATACATCAGGTAATAATAACACAGCTATAGGGAACAATGCTGGTTATGGAACAGGAGCAAATGCGAATACAACTGGAACTAACAATATATTCATTGGTCATCAATCAGTAGGTGTATCCTCAACCGAATCCAACCGTACATGGATTGGTAATAGTTCAACAACCTCTACTTGGTTAGGTGGAAAATTACTGATTGGTACAACCACTGTAGCAACATCTTTGGTTAGAATAGTAGGACTTCCTACATCTTCTGCAGGTCTTGCATCTGGAGAACTTTGGAATAATGCTGGTGTTGTTAACATCATACCATAAAAAATAAATTTGGTAATTCCAAATTTATTATCTATATTCGCCCCTAAAACCAAAAATTAAATATATGTCACAATCTTACGACAGGAATAAAGCTTACAAATGGACACCAAATGATGAATTCCTTCTTTCTGGAGCAGAATTTGGTACAATATTGAACGCTTTCCGTGCTGTTCTTTCTACACCAGAAGCACAAAAAATCATGATGGTTGAAAGAGCTAATGAAACAATTGAACAAGTGCTAGCTAGGGCAGTAGAATCAGGTCAAGTTGTGGAATCTACAGAAGATTCTTCTTCTTTATAGAAATGAACCTCTGTGGCATTCATATAATCCCTCTTGACAAAGATGGACTATGTCCTAAATGTTTAGAAGAAAGCAATAAATAATGCGTAATATAACACCTGTTCCTAATGGCCATCTTATCAAAAAGAATGGATCTACTCTTAAGAATGGTGGAAAGGTGAAGGTGAATGCTGGTGGTGAAAAACATGTAGTTTATAAAGCTACTAAAAACAGCAGTAAAGCTACCAAAGGAGACATAATTGTAAACCATCCCACAAAAGACAAGGGTCAATGGGATACAATCAACCTCACCAAGAAGGCTAAGTCTAAAACTGTTAAGCAAGGCGTAGCTGCTACAAAGAAGTGGCATAAGGATAATCCTGATTACAAATATAAAAAATAATTAATATGGCAAAGGTAGTAAGTAAAGCTAAAAACATCTCTGCAGGTGTTGGCGCTAAAGGAAAGAAAGCTCCTATGGTAGATCCAAAAGGTGCTTGGACAAAGATTCAAGAACGCACACTTGGTGCTAAGGGTAAGAAATCCTCTAAAAAGAAATAATGGCAAAGATAAAGAAGGCTCAATTGGGAGATACACTTAACATCAAGAGAACAATTGGTGATAGCGCAGCTTTAAAACAAAAAGCTGATTCAGTTGGCATTTCAACATCAAAAGTTAAAGAAGCTTTAGCCAAAAAAATAGCTGCTAAGAAGAAAGCTAAAGATGGTAAATGGATTCAGAAGGCTATAAATCCTAAACATAAGGGTTTTTGCACTCCCCAAACTAAGGCCACCTGCACACCAAAACGTAAAGCTCTAGCACAAACTCTTAGAAAATTATCAAAGAAGAAATAACATGGCTAGAATACCTAAGAATAAAGTGTATAATCCACAGAAAGCAGAAGCTTATGTAGGAACAGGTGTTCTTAAGAATGGTGGTAAAACTGTTTCTAAACCAGGTGCTTGGACTAGAAAAGAAGGCCAGAGTCCTACAGGTGGATTAAATGCTAAAGGAAGAGCATCTTTAAAAGCTCAAGGACAAAACATTAAACCTCCACAACCAGAAGGTGGTCCTAGAAAGAAATCATATTGTGCCAGAAGTGCAGGACAAATGAAAATGTTTCCTAAAGCAGCTAAAGATCCTAAAAGTAGATTAAGACTTGCAAGAAAAAAATGGAAATGTTAATATGCCTTCTGTAAAAATACAAGCAAGCTGTCACTTTTGTAATAATGAATTTATAAGAGGAAAATATGATATTGAACGAAGTATTAAAAAAACTGGGGTTGTATTTTGTAGCATAGGTTGCTCAAAACAGTATCATAACAATAAAGTTTTAACAGAAGGATTTTCAGAAAACAAAGTTTGTACTAAGTGTAATATAGAAAAACCTAGAACATCTGAATACTTTCCTCCTCATAACAAAAAGTTAGATAAACTTGACAGTTGGTGTAGAGAATGTAGAAGATCTTATAGAAATGAGTTTAGAAGAGGGATGTATAGATCTATGATTTCTGATGAAGAGTTAGTAGATTTGTTGAAAACTGAATGTTGCACAATTTGTGGTTCAAAGGAGAAGTTAGTTGTAGATCATGACCACAAAAATAATTTTGTAAGGGGCATGCTCTGCAATCATTGTAACAGAGGCCTCGGTCATTTTAGAGATGATCCAATGTTATTAGAATTTGCTAAAATGTATCTTCAGTGTTTTAGTGAAGATCCTGATCAGAAACAAGAATTTGAAGAATATATGATTAATAACTTATAAATGGAATTGTTGATACTTAAAAAACAAAATAATGGCAACAGTTAAAAAGACAGTTAAAAAAACAGTTAAGAAAGCTCAGAGCGGAAAAGAATTAAAACCTGAGTTTCAAATGGAGTCTGATAAAGGAGCTTCTAAAAAAGCAAAAAGCTCTTATGAATCTGGTAAAACTCCTAAATATAATTGGCAAATAGAATCGCCTAGTAGAAGAGCAGTAGTTACAAATAGTGCAGATACTACAGGATATGCTGCAGGAAGAAAAACTTTTTCAGGCAAATCCACTATAACTGACAGAAAAGGAGAAAAAAAGTTTTCACCTGATTATTTTACAATGAACAGAGATGCTGTTACTACAGCTCTAAAAAAGGGCTTTCATAAAAAACCTCAAGTAGTTGAAAAAACTGGTGGTGAAAGATTAATCTCTCATACTATTGGCGGTAAGCCAGTTAAAGGTAAGTCTGGTACTAAAGTAATGATGAAGCGTGCTGATGGATCTGTATCTCAAAGAGGACTTTGGGACAACATCAGAGCTGCTAAAGGATCTGGAAAGAAACCTACAGCACAAATGTTAAAGCAAGAAAAAAAGATTAAATCACAAACTAAAAAGAAATAATATGGCCACTGTTAAAAAGTCAATGAAAAAATATGCTGATGGAGGTCCTCTTCAAAGCAAAACTCCTGTTAAAAAGAAAGCTGCTGCAGATTCAGTTGAAAGTGAAATGAATCCTGGTAAGATGATTCCTAAATCTGCTGTAACCAAAGGACCATACATCACTCCTAAGAAATCTGCTCCTAAGAAGAAAATGAAATCTGGTGGATCATTCCCTGATCTCAATAAGGATGGTAAAATCACCAAGGCTGATATTCTTAAAGGACGTGGAGTTATTAAGAATGGTGGTAAGATGGCAAAGAAAGCCAAGTCTGGAATGAAAATGATGAGTGGTGGTAAATGTAAATACGGTTGTAAATAATGAAATCAGGTAAACCAAAACTGGCTCCTAAGGTTAAAAACCCTAGACCAAAGGATAATTATATGAAGGAAGCTGACACAAAGCTTCGTCTAAAGAGTCCTCAGTGGCCAATGAAACAAAAAAGATTATCAAAATAATAAAAGCCTCCTAAATGGAGGCTTTTTTATTGAACGCTTTTAGCATTTCAGGATAGTTTCTTTCCCATCTGGGATAGAGTTGTACATTTCCTGTTTGCACTCTTCCTTGTTGTCTTTCTCTTTCTACATGAGAAGCATGACGTTTAATTACATTAACTTTTCCTGGAACATCTGTTCCTTGTCCACTCATGTGATAGCCACGTCCTCCCCACATATAGAACCAGCTCACCTCATCATTAGGAGGAGCAGCTTCTACAATTCCTCCCTTCTTATGGATGGATTGTACAAAAGTCATGTCATATCCTGCATTCTCTAAAGGATGTCTTCCTATCTCTTCCCAAATCTTCTTGCTATAAACAATACCAGAATTACCTAATTGTGTAATGTCTGTAATTGATTTATTGTTATAGAACACTCCTCTGTTCCAATGTAACAGGTTTGTGTCTTCTTTCCAATATTTAGCAATGTTGGACATGTGATTGGCAAGAGCTATATCATCATCATCCCATACAGCAATCAATTCTCCATTACATTGCTCTACAGCAAAGTTTTCCTTGTCCCCAATTGTAGGAAAGGTTTTGTCAAGATTGATTATTCTGATCTCTGGATGATCAAATATTAATGTTTGTAATGGGTAGTCATTAACTATCACCATTTCTTTCTCGCCTTTGTAGTCTTGCTGAAGGAAGCTATAAATAGCCTCCTCCAGAAAGTCCACTCTCCCATAGGTGATGCATTTAGCACTAATTGATGGCAGTGAGTTCATAGAATCGATTTCCATCTTCAACTTCTAAATAGATTTCTGTCTGATAGGTGTTGCGCTCACGCTTATACCCCTTCATTTTGTTTGTCTTAATGTCTACATCAGGAACCTGTTGGGCTCTTTCATGTATGTCATCCAACAACACAAGCACCCTACCATCTTCCATAGAAACTGCTCTAATCACTTTCTCAATGTTAAAGCTGTCTTTGAATAACTTAAACTCAGGTGCTTCAGGAGTTCCACCTGCTACTTCTTTGCGTGTAAACACGAATTGATTTTTCATTTTGTTTGTTTTATTTACCGTATTCATAATCTAAAATCTTACCAACAATGTCACTCCTGTGATTCTCTTTGAGTTTGATGTATTGAATCTCTTCTATTCTCTTAGAGAGCTCAATAGCATATGATAATCCATTCATTCCATTGTCTCTAATGTCTGTTTGTTCCAGATCACCATTAATAATAATCTTTCCTGTCTTACCTATCCTTGTAAGAATAGCAAGCATTTGAGACTTTGTAAGGTTTTGTGCTTCTTCTACAATCAATAGGTCATCAATAGTTTTTCCTCTAATAAACTGGACAGGATAGGTGAGAATCTTCTTCTGCTCAAGCAGCTCTGTAATCTTTAGATGATCGTAACACTTAAGTAGGTTCTCTTGGAATGCTTCTAGATAGGGATTAAATTTATCTTCTATCCCTCCAGGAAGAAATCCTAAGCTATTCCCCACTTCAATTGTAGCTCTTGTAACAAACACCTTTTCACACTGTCTCTTAAATAAGAAATCTAGAGCAGTTTGTGCTCCTACTAAACTCTTACCAGATCCAGCTCTACCAGTGATGACAACAATTTGATTGTTGATAATCAGTCGTTTAGCTTCTTTCTGTTCATCATTAAGTGTTATCTTATACTTGATGTCACTCTTATACTCTCTCTTAGGCTCTTTCATACTTTTCCATTAGTAGTTTACGTCTATTGTTTACTTCTTCATATCTGTATATGTCCATTTCAACTTGATCATGTTCTTCCCATGTAAGGAATATGATGTTCTCTGGATCATACGCAGCTTGTGGATACTTTTCTTTTGGAAGAATATGATGAAAGAATATTGTTAATGGCTCACTGCCTAATCTAGCACCACTCACTTCAGAGAAATGTCTACGTTGATCCCAAAGTTCTTTAAAGAAATCTTTCATTTCTCTTCTTTGAATTCCACATTTTCCACTGGAGCATGTCCATTTTCTGGTCTTTGGCATAGATTTTCTAGGTTTGTGGGCAAAACAATATTCGCTTTCAGCGTTCTTCCCACATGTTTTGCATTTCATTTACACCTTGTTGTAGGTTTTGAATTTAGACCTAGAATTGTACATATCAAT
>Ga0247722_10002020_pt1 | contig 10769 bp, 5 predicted proteins | sample MSEWelMarce3H_FC_FD_189094 | JGI IMG/M metagenome (GOLD analysis project Ga0247722, IMG submission 189094) | Subsurface sediment microbial communities from gas well in West Virginia, United States - MSEEL Well Study Marcellus 3H_FC | ecosystem: Environmental > Terrestrial > Deep subsurface >...
CGTTTCTGCTTTGTTCTGAACAAGGGGGAACAGAGATTGCCCACAATTTTGGGTTCATTTTGCCTTTGCGAAAGTGTTCCACTAAAAGTCGACGTAATCAGGGACATCAGGCTGCTATTTAATAACACTTGTCTGCATCGCATGTGATGTGTCTGATGGAAAGTTGATTTTATTTTCATTTTTGTTTTCTATCTGTGACGTCGTGTTATTCTACTTATTCGGCGATTTTATGAAATATCTTTTTGCAACAAGTCTCGAAACATGGAAAACATATATAGGTCAGTGTGATGGGCATTTCTAATCCGTGTTTGTGGCCTTTTTCTCCATTTTCCCCATCATTCCCTCTCATTCCCTCTCTTTTTTATCTCGAGCTTTTTGGATTTATGTTGCTGTTGTTGTTTAGTTTCGCTTGTAAGTAACCTGTTGGGAATCACGAACGAGAACAAAGAGTATTTACGACTGTTAAAGTTGTAGTAGCCGGTCAGGAACTAGCGGCATATCGATTCATTTATTTTCTCTTCGACCCGTTTGTCTTGCTGCTGACTCATCTGCAGCGGGAACCAATGAACGACGAAGAACTGGAATATTGACACAAGACGCGCGTGCTATATAAGCCATAGCCGGGGTCGAATAATCAAAACAGACAAGGCAACACACTAGGATGGTCCGAGAATAAGGAAAAGCGGATGGCTCGGTTCCCAAATAGCAAATTTTATCGTGGGGTCATGGGGAGGGAAACGATACTTTTAGATCCCGGACATATAGTCTTCAATGAAAAGGCTATTAAATGCTGGCGATTGTGACACGACCTCTACAGGTCAGCGAGCTAATCGAGGTCAGTCTCGGGCAGGTTCGCTGTTGTTGTTGCTGGTGGGATTTCCAATTCTCACAACAACGAAGCCCGCTTAATTCTGTTGAGTATAGTACGTGCGTTTGTGTCGGCGACTTTCACTAGCGAACTGGGATAGAAAACGAGTCTTTTCGGGTCTGTCGGTCGATTTCACGTATCTGTGCTTCTCGTCGCCCAAACAGAGCAAAGAGAGAAGGGAGAGATTTTTTTTTTTTTGTTTGCCTTCAAAGATGGGGATTCAAAGAAGAGAGAGGGCAGCTTTACCCGGGTATTTGAAAGGGTAAATAAAGCTCCATGTGTGGTTTGTCGTGCATCGAATGAATTCGCAATAATAATCCGGAAAGGTGTTTCTTGCCCGAACGGAATCACTTTGCTTTCGAGAGAGAAAGTCGGTTAAATTCTCTAAATTTTCGGCAGGATTTGCGCTTCATCGAAGAAGAAGACCACTATACATATTTATCCGTATATTGATGGCGCGACCGTTCGTTTTGTGCGAGGGAAAGCCCAAATTAAAAAGTGAAAGAAAGTGCTATACGCCAAATAAATTTAATTGCAGCTCACCCATCATAACGGCCGGAGTGAAAGAGAAGGTGAACGCCATTTTTCCTTATTTTTTCCTAGACTTCGCCGCACAGGCGGACAGCAAAGAGTAGGCTGAGAATGTGTTTTTCTTCAATGGAGAGAATCAGCCGAAACCAACTGGATCGGGTTGATCACGCCTTGGCGGCTGCAGCAAACCAAGAAACACGGCACACCACCAGTGCGGACCTGCTGTTTGAGGAGACGGTAAACATAGAAAGAGAGAGAGAGAGAGAAAAGAAAAAGAGATATATAACACTCGTATATTAAACACAAACACACAATGGGGAAAGTGGTGCCGAGTAAGGTACGTCCCACTCTAAGGAACATACTAGAACTGTGAAAACCAACACGAACGAATAACCACTGATGGAAGTCGACTACGAGCAAACTGGAACAGAAAAAGCGAAAGAGCTACACCGGCAAATGCCTTTGCATTAACTGTTTCGGTATTGGTAGGTGGATAGGAGAGAGAGAGAGAGATGGATTGAAAGTTAACAAAATGACAACGACTCTAGTGCCAACCATCGCACCTTTCTATTGATTTGATTGTGAGTGTCTCACGAGTTGGGTGTGACCCACTTTTCACGACGATGGCGACGATACGATCGACAACCGTGTAATTGGGATGGTCGTCGATCTTTTGGCAATCGCCCAAAGGAAACCACAACCCGGATGGAAGAGCCCAACGGACGGTTGTCAAATCTCAGATAATCGCATGGAACATAACCAGCTGAATAAAACAGAAGGCAAGGGTACTAGAATTAGAGAAATAAGTCAAACTGCACAAACCGAATGGGGGAAAAAAACAGTTAAAGGACACCACGAAATGACGAGGAGCTGACTCGTTGCCGAGGATGGACTTACTGGACTACTCGGGCGCCCTCCTCTCATAAATTGTCTGAGAGAAAGTGAAACGGGTTCTCTAGCTCTCGTCGCTTTTTGGTTTTGTCTGTGTGTGTTTCTCTCTCTTTTATCTTTACCTTTATCTTCTTCTTCTCACAGATTCAGGCCTCGAAACTAGAGCCACTTGAGGGGGGAGCACAAAAGACTACACCTCCGCTATGGGCGAAACTAGCGACAAGGTTACCCATTTTTTTCCCTTCTTCTAGCAGTCCTGATTGTTCTTTCTCTCTTTCACAATTTCTTTTTCTTTTTTGATCGATCGATGTCTTTGAATTATTTTTTATTTTTCAAATAAATATTTCACATTTTTGTTTTAAATCATCCGACAAATTGATCTTTTTTTTTATCATGTTTTTCTTTGAAAAGATTGAAAACTCGAGTTTTTCTTTGGATGTATACATGTGCGCGCCCCGCTGCGCTGGCCTACAGCTAGCAGGAATGAAATTCATCGACACACTTTTTATGATTGTTGTGTGCTTTTCCCAAGTCTCTCTTTCTTTGTAAAAGATGGCTGTCAAAAGGTCGGATTGGTAAACACAAGAGAAGTCGCCGGAAAACTAGGTTCTGCTGTCTGACACATCGCCCTTATGCGCAAAGCTAGCTCGCCGACAACCCCATCTCACCAACGAAACGATCGATTATTTTATTCATTCATTCATCCTGTGAGTGCGTGTGGTTCGTATTTATGTTGTTTTTCCATTTTCGTTGTTGTTGTGAGTTATAACCGAAGAAAGTGGTACGCTCGAAATATTCACTGCCGGTCGGCCTCACCGTATATGCGCGCGTTTGTGTGTGTGCCGGTGCGTGAGTGCGTGCGTGCTGCAGCGCCGGTAATAGTTATAAGGCTCCACAAGTGAGTGTACAACAACAAGAACGGTGAAATGGAAGAGAAATTCTACCCAATCATCCTGTCGGTATACAACTTCTGTCTCCACCGTGTTACTCCGTCCCCACCCATATTATAGTCGGCATGAACACACTCTCTCTCTAAAAGTCTCCCCGGAAAAACTGCGCTGTTCATCTCTTATCTCGGATTTCCCCTTGGCGCTTAGAAGAACGACTCTCGAAAGAAGCAGGAAATGCCTTGAGTCTCTTTCAAAAGATCTGATTAGAATATGTTTATAGCTACTCTAAAGGGAAGTAAGGAAAAGTCACGGCAGAACTTGATGGCTACAAGGACGATTTGATTCTAATAAGGCTCGGCGGAATTACTCAAATTCTTAAAGTTTGTTATTCTTCGAGTCATGTACGGGCAGGTTATTGGGTGGGGTCGAATGGAGTGCGAGACGACCTCGAAAGTTTCCCGTTGAATGAATGATTTTTTCTCGGTATGAAAACGTATGTCAAAAGCAAATAGAAAGGTTGTGGAGCCAGTGCGTTATCTGGACACTGATGGAACAAAAATGCGCTTTCGCGAATGAGTCACAAGGCCACAGTGATAAGAATGCGACATGAGAAGAATGATTAGCCTGTACTGTACACAAATTAAACCCGTTGGTTCCTTTCCTACATAATCAAATGGGCTAATTAACTAAGAATTTGTAACGCCAAACACACGAAGGATGAAACAAAAAATTTAAAACACAATTGAATTTTATAAAAAGAAGAATATTACAAATATTTATGGACTTACCTTACACTAATGAAGTATAAAGCAGGGGTGCGGTGGCAAATCCAACTGAGTAGAATATTGATCTGATCATAAAATCAATCAAAACAGATGAACCAAAATAAGTGGATAGATGGACTATAGAACGAAGAGACCAACCGGTGGAAAAGGTGGAGCCTGGATGGTAATAATTTGTCCTGCCGGGTCGGTACGGCTGACCGATGACTTGTGGGAGCCCTTTTAGGTCGGTACCGCGGGATCGAGTGGCAAGTTGGTGACTGGGGCAACAGGTGAGTGAGATCTACAAAAAACCAAAACTGCTCGATTCCTTTCTCTCTGACTTGCAGCTATATTCCCGTCGTATAGTCTTCGTCTAGAACACACAAGAGTAGCCAGCAGCCAGGTCAGATAATGCAATAGAATAAGACGACTATAGTCACCGCCACACCACCGACAAGTGGCAACAACAAAACAAAATAGAAGGGAGTCCCTGGTTTCCTAAGAAGGGAGAGGTGAACGTAGAACGGCCCTAGTACGGCCGGTTGATCGTGGCGTTTGAAGCAACTGGGTTTTTTCTCTTCAGTATTAAGAAGAAGAAAAACGAAGAGGAAGAAATAGAAAAAAAAGGTGGTGTGGTGGATGGATGGATGGAGAGGGGGAGCGAAGCCGAACGCAGCGGAGATCCCAGCCAATAACCGAACGGTGCCAAAGTGAAAGGCACAACTCCGACATGGCCACCTCCGACGAACAAGGGGGGAAACTCGAAAAAAAAAAAGGACGGAGAAGCAGAAGGAGAAAAAGAAAGAAGAAGAAGAAAACGAAATGAAAAAAGAAAAGGAAAACCTAGTGAAGAAAGAAGTATAGGAGACGGAGGAGAAGACGGAATCTCTCTCCGAATCGAGTTATATACGTGACTTGCTCACGCACGTATTTACTCATTATAGACACTGGTGTGGCAGAAGAAACGTGAAAAAAAAGATGTGTATAGAACGACAAGGGAAAAAGAAAAGAAGAGCCACAAAAAGTAGGAATGAGAGAGAAAAGTCAAATTTAATTGGTGAAAGAAGAGCTCCCACTACAGCGGGATGTTTTGTACTATAAGAAAGAAAGAAAAAGAGAGACGGCTATTATGAAAACAACCAACTGGAATGACGGGCTTCAAGGGAAAACGGGTCACACACCTAGACACTGGATTTAAGGGGAAAAGGTATACACAAAAAATGGCAAACCCACCCAGTTTTGAAGAAAATGTTGCTGTACACCAGCAGTAGGTGCCGGATCGAAAGCGATATGCATTTTTATCGTTTAGTGTCATGAACCAGACAGACGGCACGTTATTTCGTGAAAATCAACGCTTGACCGGCTTATAGAGTCTTTCTGAGGTTGCGTAACATCTTAATCAGCCTTCGTAGAAGCAGAACCCATGAGAGACAAATAATACGATTGTTGTTCGCCAGCATTCCAATTTTGTTGATTGATCAGTGGGTAACAATGCATATCTCTCTTGCTCTAAATTTTTTTAGATCAATATCTTTATTCAACTTCAATACTTTACGGTTGTAATAAGCCAAATTGGACAAGAAAATTGAAGGCGAATTATGGCCCGAAGGCTTTAATTGTTTCAATAATAAAATACTTGAAATTATTTTCTAAATGAAAGGCCAGCCATTATTTATTGGATTTTGTCACGGTCACGAAGAGAAAGATAGAGAAAATAAAATAAATCAGATGGTACGATATTACAGATAAAAAGTTTCGGTTTTATACACGACTCGAGATGGTATTGGAATTAGGCCGGCGCTGTGGCAGCTACTGGCGGAGACAGCAATTGTGGCAAAGCTGAAATCGGGAACATATTAGTGGGAGTGCCATTACCCCCAAGGAAGAAGACGGGTCTCCTGTTGTTGCCGAACAATGGATTATTGATTAGAGTCATAACGGGAGCTGCCGGCTTTTGGACTCCTGGTTTCGCTGTTGTCGCTACTCTCACTGGAAACTGAGGACGGTTCTGTAGCATCTGTTGGAATTGCTGCTGCTGGAAGACCGGGTTCCTCATCATCATTTGCTGCATCACGGCAGGATTTTGCAACATCATTTGTTGCTGCTGCTGCATGGCGGATTGGGCTGCATTGGGCATCATCTGAGGCTGCATCTTAACCGGATTCTGCATCACTGGTAGCTGCTGTTGAGTGGAGATTGGGACTGCCATTGGAGCGAAATTATTTTGTTGCTGCTGTTGCTGACGTGGTGCACTGCTAGCGGCAGTCTGCACTAGATTGGTCGGCTGTTGCTGGATTGAAGCCGCACCGCTGACCGCCATCTGCTGCTGTTGCGGCTGATTAAGTACAGCAACCGGCTGACGCTGAACGGCCGGTACTGCTTGCTGTTTGATTGAGCTTGAAAGGGCTGGCCGTTGGTGCTGCTGTTCACTGACCGTGGTTTGAATGATGGGCGATTGTTGTGTCGGCGTTGTTAGATCGGGAATCAATTTCTGTTGCGAAACGGATGAAATGGGCGGCATGGCGGTCGTTTGGGCCGCAACTGTCGGCTTTGTTAAAGGCTCGATTTCATTCAACGAGGCCGGTTTGTTAGTCTTTTGTAATTTCTCAACAAAAGGCAGCGGGGTGGCAACAATTGGAGCCAACGTTTGCAGCTTCGGGACCGAGGATTCGGCAGCAGGGCGAATGGGCGTGGTGGGTTTTCCTGTTGTCGTCATCAGGATCGTCGGCGCAGCGCTAGGAAAGAAGTTGGCTGTGGCCACTTCAAAGGCCTTGGTAATACCAGAAGTAGAAGGACTTTTGGTAGTTGAAGGTAAGATAGTTGTCTTGACTGTCGTCGATGGCGATAGAGTCGATGGTGTAGTGACTACAGAAGTCTTGGTAGATGCCGCCACGGTTGGCACTGTGGTGCTCAGACGGAGAAAATCGGTCACCATATCGGGATAGTCGTTGTAGGCAAAGTCGTTCAATTGCCCCAGATCGTCTACTTTTTTTGGACTGAGCGCTCCAGCGTTTGTATTGTTGTTCTTATCGGGCACCGGATGGCACCAGAGTCCAACTACGCACACGGCCAAAATTGCCATCTAGAAAGAGCGGAAAAGAAGTAACAGACGTTTAAATAACAGCGCTTTCCAGGCACATTCAAAAGCACATCAATAATATGGCGTCGAAAAAAATTTCAACAGATGAGAGACGAGATAAAAGAAAAAATTTTGGAAAACAAAAACAAGAAACTTACCAGACGGGAACTGACGAGCGGCGACATGTTGATATTACCAGTGAGAGATGGTTAAATGAAATGATCCATTCACTTGATCAGATATTACCTCTTAAATAATAAAACTCCGGGACGTTGCCAACTTCATCAATTAAGGACTACCAATAGGAAACGTTTTGACTAGAAGACCATCCAGTTCTAGGCGGATGAAAGAAGTTGTATACAAGGTCTCATGATGGTTCATAACCTTTTCAGTGACTATATGCCCATTTTTAATCCCGCAATTAAGGTAAATTCGTAATCGCTGTATTCGCACAGTAGATCTTCTCTTTATCCTTTTAAACTCTTGGTACAAAATCGTCTCAGTTTTGTGATCGGATTAAGGTAACATAATAACCAACCAAGGATGAAGTAGTTGATGTGCGTCCCCATAGCGATTACAAGAAACGTTTTTCCCCATTCATTAGCGAGCTATGAATGACCGTCAAAATTGGGAAGCCAGTCTACTAAAACGGAGAAAGCCTTTAATAGGTACAACGTCAAAATAAAATCCAGTTCTGAAAACGCATTTTAAAAAATTTGTTTTCGTTCGCCGCATTTCAATTGAATAATACGAATTTAAATTTCCGCAAACTGAAATCATTTTTGGATGTTCCCCATTTCGTTGCAATAGGTTATTACTCAACATCCCTTTAAATTCCAACAAGTCCAAATTGCTATCGCTTTCAAAATTTCCTGTGTAGTATTTCATCTGCATTTGAATCGATTCCACAACTACCACATAGATAGTCATGAAGGAGGAAACGCGCGCATATCCTTTCGAACCACTATTGGCTACTGCTGTTCTCTTTCCTCTGTAGTTATATCGAAAGCCATCTGGTTGCTACAAGCCGTTGTTTCTTTTATATCATTTTCACTGGTAAGTACAAAGAGGACTCAAATGCACACACAAGTGAAATAACCGAGTTAAGTTATGACAAAAATTTAAGAAACGCCCATTTGAATACGGTTAGCAACCGCGGATATGGTGAAACGATCCATCGCTTTCTGTTTACTCTTATTAAAAACTGTTATGGACATTTCATATGGGTTCTGGATGGGTAAATAGCGGAGAGTATTCGAGCGAGTTGGGATCTGTCGTGTTTATATGCACTACTAGATGTTTCACGGCCGGCTGATGCACGTGTAAAACAGGTGAACGATAACCTCTTTCTTCTCCTGTCAATTAGGTTGCCTTTAGTAGTTACCTACGTTGTTGAATTTATTGTCTTATTATTCATTTTGTTGGGTCGATACATATACTGCTATTTATATGATTACATTCTTTACCATTTGATTTGCATTGCCTTTAGGTATCTTTTGGATTGTGTAATTGTAGACTAGTGTGCAATGCACCAAAGGCAAGACAACTATGAAAGGCTTAAGTATTTATATTGGCTCTTTCGTTCTTGGCAGGCGTTGTTGGGATGACGCAAGACTGAGAGGCCTTCAGGGGACAATATTCACGAACCGATTCACCTTGCTCGTCAGACAGTTCTCTCTGATCAGATACGAAAAGGAGGAGAAAGAAGTAGAGGAGACACCAGAGGAGACGCAGTAAGGTGTTATAAGTCTGGCTCCTCCAACAGCCAGGCATTCATCGCGCATTGATTTCGTGTGGAATTGCATCTATTACAGTGTCTATTTACTATGGAAACAAATAATGTCTCATGCTTGTAATTGAGATATTTCTCACGTAAATAAAGTAATGGGATTTTTAGTTATTTGAACAGAGAGAGAGATATTCCCGTCCATTTGTTTAGTCAGATGAGCAGGGTTTTCTCACTCCTACTTATTATTATTAGAGAGAAACACTATACACTATATTCCATCCGATCTCGTTAAAACAGTTTGTATTTTCCTTCTTTCTTTATTGTCGACGTGTGGTCCGTTGTTGGAAAGAGGGCATGCTGAAGAAAGAAAGTGGAAGGAGAAATGTTCGCGAGGGCACCAACATCGATATGGTGCCATGAAAGCTATCGGCAGGCAATAATTTTCACAAAGTGATTTATCTTGTCGTGTCATCGTCGATCCTTTTCACGTTGAGATTTTTGGCTTATTTTCTCTTATTTTACGTCCCTTGCGGTTTATGCGCGCGTGTTGTATGTGCCAAACGAATGCAGAAAAAGAAGAAATGAACGAAGAACCCAGAACTAGAAAATGGTAAAATTGAAAACACTGTCGTTGAAAAAAAAAAGAAGAAGAATTCGGACGAAGCCAGGAGAGAGAAAGGTGAGAAGCCTCAGGGTTTCTCTGCCTACTCTAGAGGCGGAGGTAAAAATAATTTTAAAGAAGAAAGAAAAAAAAAAAAAAAGAGAAAACGAACCAATCTCCAACCTGGACTTAAAGAGAAAATATGTTTTGATGAAGAAAAAGAAGAGAAAGGCCGAAAGGAAAGAAGAAGACGCTAAGAAGATAAAAAAGAAGGGAAAGAAAGAATTCATATGCCCCCCTTTTCTCTCTTCCTCTGTCTGTTTCGGGCACAGGTATTTGATTTTCTCTCTCTTTTTTCTTATTCTTTCGACGTATAGCGCACAAACAAGGCGCCACTGCGCCAGCACTTTATAGTAGACGTATGGTACGTTGGGCGTGTGAGGTGATGGGAGCGCAAGCTTCCTCCCTGTGCAGATATCCGAGAGCGCAATAAGCGAGTCCGCGTATAGGATTTTTTTTTTTTCTTTCCCTCTTTTGGTTCTTGAATGATACGTGTGTGCCAAACTTTCCTTCTTTCACTGGTTGTCTGACTGTCTATGTATACAATATATCTTTCTTTCCTTTTTTTTTCTTGTCAAGTCCTCTTCGGCTAAAATTGGCCATCCAACGTCCTCCTTTTCAGTTTTTATTCCCTTTGCTTTGCCATCACGTTTTCTTATTCCTCTCTTTCTCTAGGTTCCACGTCTTGTTTTTTTTAAAATAGTTTTTGTCGATTCTCGGTGGTAGTGACCCGTTGGCGTGAGCCACAGCAGTCAAGATCTAACCCGGACCGTCGACGGTCACGGTTCATTGCCAATTGTCGTGTTGTTTCATCAAATAATTAGGATAAGAATTAAGGAGCGAAAAGTAACAAGAAATCGTTGATTTAGGCATTGAGGAAACAATAAGAGATCCTGTTTTTAGCCAAATCAGCAGGTTTTAATCGGTGCTACTGAATTCAAGTGAAATTAAGCGTCGTTCATCAATCACGATTTTGATCATTCCTGTATTTTAACAGAGGATTACGTAACAAGGTCGTCCGCTAAATTGAGACACGACTGGATTTTCTGGATTTTTTGTTTTGAGTGTTTGCCCAATCGGCAAGCCCCAACGGGAAAGGAAGTGAAAACAAGACCAGGACTAAAGAGGAAAAAAAAGAGTAAAAATACACGCATAGTCGCTTGACGGGACATCGCCAGACAAACGAGCGAGCGAGCCATCCACCACCCAACTCGTGATGCGGCCCGAGTGTCAGCCAAAGATTCAGGCCGAAGAACCCTGATCGATTCCCCCCACCCAACTTCTCTTTTTCGACCGTAAGGAAAAAAATAAAAAATAAAACCTAAAATCTACCACCCATCCGAACCGGAGCGAACC
>Ga0247722_10002021_pt1 | contig 10769 bp, 8 predicted proteins | sample MSEWelMarce3H_FC_FD_189094 | JGI IMG/M metagenome (GOLD analysis project Ga0247722, IMG submission 189094) | Subsurface sediment microbial communities from gas well in West Virginia, United States - MSEEL Well Study Marcellus 3H_FC | ecosystem: Environmental > Terrestrial > Deep subsurface >...
CGCTGTCATCCTAATGGGATGTGCAGCTCAAGCCCAGGGCAAATTTGACCGGGAAACCAGGACAGCAGAAATAAAAAAAATTCAGGCCATGGAAATGGCGTTCATAACAAAGGAATTGAACCTTTCGCCTGATGAGGCGCAAAAATTTTGGCCGGTATTTAACCAATACAGAACCGAATTAAAAGGAATGGCCTTTGACAGAAAAAATGGAGACCAGCTGGACAAACAGCAAAGAATGTTGGACATTAGAAAAAAATACAGGGAGGACTTTACAAAAGTAATGAGCCATGACAGGGCAAACAAGGTTTTTGGAGCAGAAGAAGAATTTAAATCACTTGTCAGAAGAGAGTTCCAGAAGAGGCAAGTGGAGAAAAAACAACTTGAGCCCAGGAAAAAAGGGTTTTGATAATACTGTATAATAATGTAATTTTAACTCGGTGTTTTTCATAGGTTAGCAACGGCTGGCTCTTTTTAGAGCTGGCCTCTTTTTTTTATTGGACCTATGAAAATTGCCTACAAATACTTAGTTTTATTAAGTATTAATACTGACTTATTCTAAAATGCTTGATGAACAGGCGTTTTGATATCATGGTAGAAAAGAAATTTCCACTGCTCCCCCTGCGAAATTTCCCACCATTTTTGCCTCAGCTCCATCGCCCTTTTTCCATCATGATCATATTTGGCAACGAACCTTGTTTTCATCTGTTGCAACTGTGGTGCTTCATCTCCACCAAAAAAAACAATCTCGTTATCTTCCCGGATCCAAAAAACCTGGTGAAATGGTGAATGCCCGCCACTCTGCTCATATTCAATGTACCCATTGATTGCTCCGCTTTGGCCCGTCAAATGAACCCTGTCATTGTTTTCCAGGATGGAAAGTCCTTTGCTATCATAAGATGTACTTCCTGCATTCAAGGCAATGTCCAGTTCTTGTTGGCAAATATAATGGTCGGCCTGGGGGAAACTCAGGTGAAATGAACCACTGTAGTCATCAAGCACAACAAGGCCCCCTGCATGATCCCGGTGCAAATGGCTCATCAAGACCATTGTGATATCGGAAGGGGAAAAACCATGCAATGCCAGGTTATGGTAGAGCTGCAAAACACCATCTCTTGAGAAACCTAATCCTGTATCCAAAAGAATAACGTCTTTTCTGGTAAGCAATAAAAATGGCTGTATTTCAACCAATAAACTTCCCCTGGGCCTTTGTTGCAGGTCATCCTTCTCGGTATCAAAAGGGACAAATATTTTTGTATGATCAATGGTAAATGAACCTTCAGACAGTGGTATAATCTTCATGTTGGTAAATTAACGGAGCACCATTTGGCGGTCAGCATCGAGGCGAATCAGGATGAAAAGGAGTACTGAAAAGGTAATCAGCGAGGTACCACCATAACTCATGAAGGGAAGGGTAATCCCAATGACGGGAATGATGCCAATGGTCATTCCAATATTGATGAAAACATGAAAGAAAAATACGGATGCAACACCGTATGCATAGGCCCGGCTGAATACACTTCTTTGTCGTTCAGCCATACGGATAATCCTGAAAAGCATAAAGAGGTAAAGCCCCAACAAGACAATACTGCCAGCAAACCCAAATCCTTCTCCTATTGTACAAAAAATAAAGTCTGTCCTTTGTTCCGGTACAAAGTCGTAACGGGTTTGGGTGCCTTTCATCAATCCCTTGCCCCAAAAACCACCAGAACCAATCGCAATCGTGCTTTGCTTTACATTGTAATTTCCTGCTTTTTTCTTTTCCTCCATCTTCTTAATGTCCTCTTCACTCATTGATTCTGTATCTACCTGAAAATCCTTTCCTACAGTAGCATAGATACGCTGGACCTGATATGGCTTTAAAACAGTGTTGAAAAAATATGGAACGGCAAACCTTTGAATACCAACAGCAATGGCCCAAATGCTGATAATAAGCACCAAAACAGACTTATCGCGTTTGATCAACCTTTGTAATCCGTAGATGAACCCAATGGCAACAAGAGAAAGGATAATGGCCAAGACATTTTGATCAATCAACAAGGTCATTACTACAAGTACAGCAACAGAAAAGCCAATGACCAGTACTGCAGAGGGAAGTCCCTCTCTGTACATGACCAGAAAGAAAGAGAAATACACCAATGCCAATCCGGTTTCACTTTGTAGAACCGTCAGGATGGCCGGCACCAGCACAAGAGAAGCTGCAACCATCTGTGACCTCAACTTCTTGAAGTTCAGGTCCGTAGAAGACAGGTATTTTGCCAGTGCAAGGTTTACAAATACTTTGCACAGCTCAGCAGGCTGCAACTGAAAACCCGAAAACCGTATGATGGACTGTGTCCCTTTTACGTCGGTATGGAAAGGGAATACCAGTATCAATAGAATCAACCCTGCAAAGTAAAATATATTGGAGGTGGCTGTAAAAAACTTGCTGTCTGTGAGCAAGATGAAAACAGCCAATACCGCTGAAAGAAGGAAATACAGGAGCTGTCGGCTATAATCCGTCTTAAAGGAAAGGAATCCGGTAATGATGTTTTCATCCCGGTATGTGGTTGCAAATATGCTGGCAATGCCCGTGAAAACCAGGATCAGGTAGACCCCAACCAAGATCCAGTCAACCCCCCTGGACATATCAAACGAATTGTTCTTCATTCTCGGGTTTAATGGCTGAAAGATGGTGCATCGTGATGGCTGTTTTTTTATCTTGACTGTTCTGCACAGGAAGCCTGCCTGAAGCGGTGGCTTTCAACTGCAATTTGCGCATTTTTTCCCTGCGAAGGGAATCCAGCCTATTGCGTTTTAACCTGACGATGGGGAGGATGATCTCTGTATTTTCTATCCGCTCCACTTCTTTCCAGCGTGCAGCAGAGAGCGTATCCCGAAGGTATTTCTCCATCACCAAAGCTGCCATAGGGCCTGCCCAGGTTGCACCAAATCCTGCATTCTCCACAATAACTGCAACAGCAATGGTAGGGTTTTCCCTGGGCGCAAAACAGACAAACCAAGAATGGTCTTTCAATTTTTCTCGCTTCCCATAAATAATGCCGTAATTTTCTGCAGTACCGGTCTTTGCCGCAACTGAAATACCCTCAATCTTTGCAACACCTCCAGTTCCTTGCTCAACAACATCCTGCATGCCTAGCTGCACGATTTCATAGGTTTCATCAGAAATATTGGTAACCTGGTGTTTTTTCTTGTAGGGGTTCAATGCGGTATCGCTCTGCAACTGACCATCAATTGATTTCACAAAATGTGGAGTGTAATAGTATCCTTTGTTGGCAATGATGCACATCATGTTGGCCATCTGCAGGGGTGTTGCCTGCATCTCCCCCTGTCCTATGCCCAGGAAAACATTGGTGCAGGAACTCCAGGACCTGTTGTACAGCCTGTTGTAAAAACTGGTATCAACAATCAAACCTTTGTCTTCGCTTGGCAGATCCACCCCTAATTTGACGCCCATGCCAAAGGCGTTCATGTACTGCTTCCATTTTAAGTATCCGTTCACGGTACCACCCAACCTTGGATTGTCCACTGCAAGCCTGTAAAGATGAGAGAAATAACTGTTGCATGAATTGGCCAGAGCCACCCGTAAATTACCTGCATGCCCCGGGGTTTTGTGTGTACATCCTATTGACCTTCTGCAACCATGGTAAGCCCCTGCACAACCCAATCCAAAAGAAGGAGTTATAACCCCTTCATCCAACGCAATCAATGCCCCCGTTGGCTTGATGGTTGAGCCAGGCGGATATTGACCTTTGATGGCCCGATTGAACAAAGGCCTTGCCGTATCGCGCAGCATCCATGAAAAATTGTTTCTCCGTTGGTTTCCCGTCAGCAGATTCGGATCATATGTTGGGCCACTTGCCATCGCAATAATGCCCCCTGTTCTGGGATCGATGGCAACAATGGCGCCGAGTTTATTTTTCAACATGCGTTCAGCAATGACCTGCACATCGATATCAATATAGGTTCTGAGGTTGCGGCCTGCAATGGCCACAGAGTCATACAATCCGTTTTCATAGGCCCCCACAATCCGGTTCTTGTTGTCCTTGATCTGGTATCGTACACCCCGCTGCCCCATCAATATGGATTCATAGAAGCGCTCCAATCCGCTCAAACCCATATAATCCCCCATTTGGTAATAGTAGTTGGTTCTTTTGAGAATACTGGAGTCCACCTCCCCAACATAGCCAAGGATATGGGCTGCTGCCTTGAAGGGGTATGAGCGGATTGGCCTTTCCTGAAGGAAAAAACCTGGTTCAAATCGAAAAATATTTTCCTGCAACTGCACAAATGTTTCGAGCGACAAAGAGGATTCAAAGATAGAAGGACGGTACCTTCCGTTTTTAACAATAGCCCCTATTACCCTTTCGCGAAACTCCTTCTGGTCAATTTTAAGGATATTGCAGATTCCCAGTGTATCCAAACCCTTGAGCTGGGTTGGCATTACCATCAGGTCATAGGTTTGTGTGTTTTCAAGAATTGATCTCCCTTTTCTGTCAAAAATGATTCCCCGGTCTGGATATACTATTTTTTTGCTTACCGCATTGTCAAGTGCAAGCAAGTCGTACTTGGTTGAAGCCAATTGCAGGAAAAGCAACCGAATGCCAAGGATTACAAAGGAAACCAAGAAGAGCAGCTTGATAACATTTTGTCTTGACTGGTTGAATGCAGGCATAAATGGAACAGGATTACACTGTAAAATTACAGCTTTGCAAATTTAGCGCAGTTTTGATTTTCGGTTGAGAAACAGGTCTGTGATTAATATCAGCAAAAGACTCACCAACGAAGTTGCAATCAACTTTCCAAAGAAATACAGAAAACTACCAAACTGCATCCATTCTAATAATATCAGATAGAAATGGTGCAGCAAGGTGAGCACGACCAAATAAGTGGTATAAGGCACCGCGCCCATTGTCTTCTTTGATGGTTCCTCGTTTCCCCAGTCGGTTGCTTCTTTGGGAAGCAATAAGTTGACCAGGAACGGCCTGACATAAGCGATCAAGAGGCAGGCAGCAGTATGGAGGCCAGGTGTTTTGAAAAACATATCGGTTAGCATCCCCGTTGCAAGTCCAATGAACAGCAGCGCAGTCCTTCCAATCCTGAATGGCAACCACAGAATGAATGCAAAGTAAAAATAGGGAACAACGAATTGGTGTAGGGGAGGAATCTTGCTCAATACAAAAACCTGGATGGACAACATCACAGCAAACCTTACAATATTTTTGATGATTGGGCTCATTCCTTGATCAGTGTGCTTTTCAATTGGTCCATTTCTTGCTGAAGCAGGTTCTTAACCACATAAGCGTGCTGAACCGTATAAAAGTCAACTGCGGTCCTTATTTTCAACTTGTAGGTATTTGTCTCCTGGTCTTGATCAACTTTTTCCACATAGCCGATGGGCATTCCGGGTGGGAATTTATCCGAATAGGGACTGGTCACAACAGTATCTCCCTTCTTCACTTCAATGGTCTTGGGGATTTTTGTGAGGATTAAAAACCGAGGATCCTTACCATCCCAACTGACCTCACCCAATCCACTGCCCTTTTTCAGGACTGCAATCACTTTTGACTGTCTGTGGAGCAGGCTCATCACGGTGGACATGTTATTGCTAACGCCGATTACAGTTCCCATCAATCCATCGGTTCCCAACACTGCCATATTGGGTTCTACACCCTGATCACGACCCCTCTGGAGCACAATGATATTTTGTTGCAGAAATACCGAATTGGAAATGACTTTGGCCGAAAAATATTGAAATTGTCGATACGATGTTAAAGAATCAATCGAAGAAGTATCGGTAACGAGGCGGAAGGCCGTATCTGCGTAAAGACTGCCGGATGGCAAGTAAGAAAGCAGCCTTGCATTTTGTTCCCTAAGTGATTCATTTTGCTCACTCAAAGTAAAAAATACTTCAACCCGATTGACCCGCTTGTTCAACTTGCCCGCAACCTCATTGGAAAACATGCCATATGCAGTTTGGTGAAACCTGTTGTAACTGAACAACATTGAAAGGGCAACTCCCTGCATGACAAGAAAAAAGATAAAGACTGAATACCGCTTGAGAAATAAAAAGACATTACGCATGGAGGTATTGCTCCTAAGGGTTTAATCTTCCAATGCTTAACGCATGATGAAGGGGAAGTTGTGGTAATTTTTCAACGCCAGTCCGGTTCCCCTGACCACGCTTTTGAGTGGATCCTCTGCAATATGTACAGGAAGCTTTATTTTTTGGGCCAGGCGTTTGTCAAGACCCCTCAACAAAGCACCTCCACCAGTAAGGTACAGGCCTCTCTTGTAAATATCGGAAGCAAGTTCGGGAGGTGTTGTTTCCAACGCCTTGAGGATGGCCTCCTCAATTTTAAAGATTGATTTGTCCAATGCTTCGGCAATCTCTTGATAGCTTACCATGATTTGCTTTGGAATCCCTGTCACCAGATCTCTTCCGTTTACAGGAATATCATCGGGCGGAAATTCCAGGTCTTTCATTGCTGCACCAATATGTATTTTGATCTGTTCTGCAGTGCGTTCACCGATCAACAAACTATGGTACCTTCTTAGTGCTTCCATGATATCCGCGGTAAACTCATCTCCTGCAATCCTGATGGATTGGTCACAAACTATACCCGCAAGTGCGATAACGGTAATTCCAGTGGTTCCGCCGCCAATGTCAATGATCATGTTCCCGATCGGCTCTGTAACGTCTATGCCAATACCCAATGCTGCGGCCATTGGTTCGTGAATCAGGTATACTTCTTTTGCACCAGCTTGTTCAGCACTGTCCCTGACGGCCCTTTTCTCCACCTCTGTGATGCTCGATGGAATACAAATCATCATTTTCCAACTGGGAGGAAACAAGGGTTTCTTTGGATAGATCAGCTTGATCATCTCCCTGATCATCAATTCTGCAGCATTAAAATCGGCAATAACACCGTCTCTCAGCGGCCTCACTGTGCGGATGCTTTCGTGGGTCTTTTCGTGCATCAACAATGCCTTTTTACCTACAGCAAGCAGGTGCTTGGGATTGTTCCTGTCGAGTGCAACAATTGAAGGCTCATTCACCACGATTTCATCGTTGTGAATAATCAGTGTATTTGCAGTGCCGAGATCAATGGCAATATCTTGTGTAAACCATGTAAAAAGTCCCATTCTAGCTGTATTTTAAGCGCTTTACAAAGTTCAAATAAATAAACCAATAAACAATCATGAATTTTGTTGAAAACCCATTTTGATCAGCATTCAAAAAACAACGAAAATCAGGATTGAAATTCGTAGCCGATATCCTTCCGAAAAGCCATGTTATCGTAGTTTATTTTTTTGATGGCTTCGAGCGACTTGTCAACGGCGGCTGTGATATTTTCTCCGTATGAAGTGACCGCCGCAACACGCCCCCCATTCGTACGCAACTCGCCGTCCAGCTGGGTTATTCCTGCATGGAACACCATGGTTTCTGCAGCAAATTCAGCGTCAAGTCCGTGTATAGGCTTACCCCGCTCAAAATCACCAGGGTACCCCCCACTCACCAAAACCACAGTGGAGGCGGCCCTTGGATCAACTTTCACTTCAATGCCAGACAATTTATGCTGTTCCATCGCAATAAACAGTTCCACCAGGTCTGATTGTAGCCTTGGCATCACCACCTCTGTCTCTGGATCACCCATCCGGCAATTGTATTCTATCACATAAGGCTCCCCCTCAACATTGATCAGCCCAAAAAATACAAATCCATGGTATACCAGTCCTTCCTTCTCCAAACCTGCAATGGTGGGCTCAACAACCCTTTCAATCACCTTTTCCATAAATGCACCTTTGGCAAAAGGAACAGGACTGACTGCACCCATACCACCTGTGTTCGGACCTGTGTCTCCTTCGCCAATGCGCTTATAGTCTTTGGCCTCAGGCAGCAATACAAACTGACTTCCATTGGTCAAGGCAAATACACTCATTTCAACACCAGAAAGGAACTGCTCTACTACCACCTTTTCACTGGCTGCACCGAAGCGGGAGGAAAGGATCATTTCCTCAAAATTGGAGAGTGCCTCTTCATGGCTTGCAGCAATCACAACACCTTTTCCCGCAGCAAGTCCGTCAGCCTTCAAGACGATGGGCAGCTCATGTGCCTTTAAATAGGCAACACCTTCATGGTAATTTTCTTTTGTAAATTCCCTGTATGCCGCGGTGGGTATGCCTTGTCGGTCCATGAACGCCTTGGCAAAGGCCTTGCTGCCCTCTAGTTTTGCCGCAGCTGCGGATGGCCCAACCACAATGATTTGGGCAAGTGCGGGATCAGCCTTAATATGGTCATAAATACCATTGACCAAAGGGTCTTCAGGACCAACAACCACCATCCCGATTGCCTGTGCTTTGCAGAAAGCCGCAATGGATCCAAAATCTCCCACTGCCATGGCAATGTTCTCACCGATGGCTGCAGTACCGGGGTTGCCTGGGGCAATGTACAAATGACTGCAATGTTTACTTTGTTTGATTTTCCAGGCAAGTGCATGTTCCCTTCCGCCAGCACCCAAGAGCAATATTTTCATGGTTGTTTTTTATTGTGTATCGAAAAGCGTCGTGCGAAGATACAAATTGCTTATTTTAGGCAAATCAACAAATACAGTAGCATGTCATCCAACCAAAACACAAACCATCCCAAGGGCCTTTATATCCTATTTTCCACAGAAATGTGGGAGCGTTTCAACTACTACGGAATGCGGGCCATTCTGGTATTGTTCATGACCAAGGCCCTCATGTTTGACAAAACAATTGCGTCACAACTCTATGGCAGCTATACCAGCCTTGTTTACCTGACACCATTGATTGGTGGTTTCATGGCAGACCGTTATTGGGGCAACAAAAGATCCATCATTGCCGGAGGACTCACCATGGCACTGGGAGAATTCATCCTTTTCTTTTGCGCATCGGTTTACGACACCAATACTTCCCTCTCCACCTTTCTTTTTTTCAGTGGCCTGGGTTTCATGATTGCCGGTAATGGCTTTTTCAAACCCAATATTTCCTCAATGGTCGGGCAGCTCTATCCGGCAGGCGACCGCAGGATAGATCCGGCCTATACCATTTTCTACATGGGTATCAATGTGGGCGGGGCCCTGGGACCATTTCTCTGTGGCGCTTTTGGCGACACGGGCAATCCAGCGGATTTCAAGTGGGCATTCCTGGTTGCGGGCATTGGTATGTTGTTGAGTGTGCTTGTACAAAGGATGTTTCAGGAAAAGTATCTCGTCAACCATGAAGGAAAGTCCATTGGAAACGCACCTGATGGCACAAAAGGGAAATTACTCAACCCTGTGGTCATCGCCATCGGACTCGGACTTTTTTCATCCCTCATGATTGCATTGCTGTACATTGATGCCAAGGTTTTCAGTTTCCTTTTTTATCTGCTGATAGGTGCGCTTTTGCTGATTTTGTTTGTCATCTTCAGCGACAAAAGCCTTAGCGTGATCGATAAGAAAAAAGTTGGGGTAATTTTTATCGTTTCCTTCTTTGTGGTTTTCTTTTGGAGCGCTTTTGAACAGGCTGGTGCTTCCCTCACTTTTTTTGCAGATGAGCAAACAGACAGAACCCTTGGATGGTCGATCCCCGTTTGGTCAATCTATGTACTCTCAGCAGCATTTCTTTTTTTTATTTTCAGGCTATATCATCGCGCAAAAAACAACCTTTCCGAAAATGATGTGCTGCTCCGAAATGTTGTCTATTTTCTGCTTTTGCTGATGACTGCGGGAATCCTTTACCTGGATTATTCATTCATGTCAACCATCAACTCATCCATCCTTTTTGAGGAAGTACCTGCCAGCTTTTTTCAGTCCCTGAATTCAACGTATGTAGTGCTTTTTGCACCTGTATTTGCCTGGCTCTGGATCAAGCTGGGAAAGCATGAACCATCTTCTCCAACCAAGATGGCGATAGGTCTGTTCTTGCTTGCATTGGGATATTTATGGATCAGCATCGGTGTAAAAAATATTCAACCCGGCATGAAGGTGACCATGATTTGGCTTGCAGGACTTTATATGCTCCATACCTGGGGTGAGCTCTGCCTTTCACCCATCGGATTGTCGTTGGTCAACAAGCTTGCTCCGCTGAAACTGGCGTCACTGTTGATGGCGGTCTGGTTTTTAGCAAATGCCTTCGCCAATAAACTGGCAGGTCAGCTCAGTGCACTGTATCCCGAAAACAAGTCGACCTCTTTCCTCGGATTCGAGATGCACAACATGTATGATTTCTTCATGTTGTTTGTTATCCTTTCCGGCATTGCATCCCTGATCCTTTTCATGCTGACCAAATGGTTGCAAAAAATGATGAATTCCTAAACCAACGCGCAACCATAAACTTCTGCCATGTCTGAAAAAAAATTCATGCCGTTCATTGCCCCTGAAACAGTGATGAAGGAATTTACATTAAAGGCAGTGCTCACCGGAGCATGCTTTGGTGTGATATTTGGTGCAGCAACAGTATATCTTGCATTAAAGGCTGGACTTACCGTATCGGCTTCAATCCCTATTGCGGTGATGTCGATTGCCCTCAGCAAACTGTTCCTGAAGACCACCATCCTGGAGAACAATATCATCCAAACAACAGGATCTGCAGGAGAAAGCATCGCAGCAGGGGTTGTATTTACATTGCCTGGATTTCTTTTCCTGAGCGAATCTGGAAGTGCCGACTATTTCAACTATATCACTATCCTTGTACTGGCCATTTTCGGTGGGATGTTGGGGACATTGATGATGATTCCCCTGCGCAGTGCCTTGATTGTAAAGGAA
>Ga0247722_10002022_pt1 | contig 10766 bp, 14 predicted proteins | sample MSEWelMarce3H_FC_FD_189094 | JGI IMG/M metagenome (GOLD analysis project Ga0247722, IMG submission 189094) | Subsurface sediment microbial communities from gas well in West Virginia, United States - MSEEL Well Study Marcellus 3H_FC | ecosystem: Environmental > Terrestrial > Deep subsurface >...
TTCCATTTAACATTTAAATTTAATGTAAATTATTTGTGGTGTTTGTTTTATTGTATTTAAAGTAAATAATGTAAAAAATATTTTTGATTGATCAATAAACTATATTTTGTCAAATATTTTTTCTATTTTATTTCATAGAGCGCGTTACTTTTTAAGAATAAATAACGATTTTAAAAATACATTTTAATTTTAATATTTATAATTGAATAAATAAAAATATTACTAAAAATAATCATTACATTTTAATACATTAAACTTAACAAATAATATATTTTATTTTAAAAAGTAATATGCTTTGTTTTGATATGTTCAATTAAAACGTTTTATTTATAACCACATGTTGCATATTATATTTCATCTGTTATCATTTTAACTACTTTATTATTGTTGCTAAGCAAATTACTTGAAAAATTTTCCAAGTATTTTTTTATCGAGATATTTTTATTTCGATGTAGGATAAAACTAAGACAAAAAAATCCACAAAACAAACTTTTATCGTCTTGAATACATTTTTTATTATATGAATACTCTCTTCTTTTTAAATTTTTTATTATAAATTTCTTTATGTCTGTGTTTGAACAATCTTCACCATAGGAATCAAAATAATGAAAATCATATTTATCAGCAAAAATAGCTATGAAGTGAGAACCTTTTTGTGTATGTTTTTCAGTATTAAAAATTATGCTGAATTTGTAGATTTTAGTATTTAATTGAGGTTGAATGTCTGATGGGTAAACACCAAGAAAATGTTTTCCGCATATTTTTTTTCCCAGGTTTTCAACATATTGATTACTTAAACCAGGCATTTTATGATGAAATAATTACGTTTCTGTTTTTATCAATCGATATCATTTCATCATAGCTGCCAAGCATTAAACAATAGATGTTTTCAGTCAATGGAGTTTCAAAACCAACATGCACGTCAATAGTTCCGTCTTGAATTCCCTGCAAAATAACATTGTTGCAAAGGTCAGGTGATAGATCAAAAGGAAAAAAACAAGAGTTATTTTTAAAATCTTCTTTTGTTACTCCGTTTGTAAAATGTTGATGAAGACCAATGTTATCAAGAAACCATCTATATTCTCTAGTATAGTTTTCAGTTGTAAATTCGGGCTGGAAAACAGTTGGATTTATGGCCTCGCCATTAAGGAAAACATTCAAGTAATTAATCTTAAAATTTTCAAATACGAATGGATTCTTATTGACATTACCATCAAATGCCTTGGCACTTACAAAACATAGAAGAAAACTTCTTGGAAGTTTACCTCTTACCATTTGACTGATTTGTTGTAACTTAACTCCAGAGTTAATTAAACTAGTTTTAATCTTAGATGAAACAATGGGATATGCAACGGGAGTCGAATTAAGTTTATTTAGAATCATTGAAGCATAAGATGGATCTAGCGTTATCCTTCTAACTCTCAATCTAAGATTATTAATCTTAATTTTGCCAATTGGAGTTTCTTGAATCAAACAAAAACTATCATCACTTCTAATAAACTTGAGCTTAATATCACACCCTGGAATGAGAAGTCTAGGACTTTGGAAAAAGTCAATATGAGGTACAATAGAAAAATTGATTTTTTTTCCAATGAATAATTTTTGTCTTTCAACAAAACCTTTATTGATATCATCTCCTGAAAGAAGAATAGAATTTTCTTTTCCCGCTGTGTCTGGAATATAACATTCACAGTCTTTTAAAGTTGTTTTTTTCAAATCTGGAGAGTAAGTGAGGTGCGTTTCAATAAAACTTTTATAGGGATATGTAGGAGTGCTCAAATCATTAATTTGAATATCCTTAATGGAACATTCAATTTGTTTGAATAATGCATGAGGTAGTAAGTTAACAATTGAGATTTTATCTGTTGCTGCTAAAGCTGTTCCATCAGATGATTTAACGATTTCAATCTCCCCTTCTAATCTTGTGAGATGAAGTGCAGTAAAATCTGTAGAATCTGATGGAATAAGGAATTCGATGGGGCCCTCAGAAGTTAATACAGATGTTGGATAAAGTGTTTGTTCTTTTCCATGAATTTGGGATTTATCTATTGGTGGTATAGTATACAAATCAATAGAATCACTTGCTAACTCATGTAGTTCATTCACAAAGGTACCAATTCCCCTTTTATCTGCCATTGAAAATATAAAATGTTCGTTTTGATTTGATTTTTCTTCAGTGTTAAATAATGGATTATCGAATAAGCAACGTAAAAGTTAGTCTAAAAACGAGCCCAATTTCTTTAAATAGTGTTTTTAGTGAATGCACAAAAAATTGCAAAAATTTTATTGTACTCAAGAAAAAGTATACTTACGTGATTTTTAAAACCAACAAAGAATCTGTTAATCACGTTAACATAACAAAAATACCTTCTTTAGATAAAGTATTTGATTCGATTGAATATTTACGTAATTTTTTTGATTTTAAAGTTATAAAGTTATCAATTGATAATATAATTGCATCATTAAAATTAAATCATTGTATTGACCTTGTTTCAATTTGTGAAAAAAAACTTTTCCAATCTATGAAATATAATAACGAAAAGTTTCCAGGTTTATTTGTTAAGTTTAAAGAAGGAACCGCTATTTTATTCCATTCAGGTAAAGTAGTTTTAGTTGGTTGTAAAAACGAAGAAAATCTAAAATGCCTCACAACGAACATTTATGTAGCCATGAAACAACTATAGAGGATGAAAGAGGAGGGTGTGTAGTTTGTACAGAATGCGGTTTAGTTCTAGAAGAAAAGTTATTTTTTGATTATAGAAAACCTTTTCTCACTGAAAAAAATGAAACAAACGATGAAATAAAAGAATTGTTAAGTCGCGTAAATTTACCTGACAGCTATGCAAATCAAATATTTAAAAATTGTTTACAGAATCCTAAAAAATCTATTCCATATGTTTTGTATAAAACATTAAATGATGATGGAAATCCAATATCTATAAAAACAATATCTTCTGTATCTGGTCTTTGCGATTCAAAAATTTATGACTTTCAAGAAAAAGATAAAATTATTTTACTGAAACCAGAGTTAATGACTGAGAAATATTGTAAGCTATTGCTACTTGATTTTAAATCTACCTCAGTAATTAAGGAGAAAATAAAAAATTCTCTTAAATCGGGACACAATCCTCTTACTGTTATCGCATCTCATATTTACATACATTGTAAAGAAAACAAAATAAAGATTTCTATGAAACACATTGCTAGAACTTTAAATATAAGTACAATTTCAATACAAAGATATATTCAAAAAACAAAAAGAACGAAATGAATTATCATTCGGGGCTAAGATATCAAAGAGGAGCTGGTTTCACATCTCTTTTTTCTGGTCTATTCAAAGCATTAAGGCCTCTTGCAAGTATGGGTTTTTCTGCAGGAAAAAAGTTTTTAGAGAGTGACATTGCAAAAAAAATTGGATCGACTGCTTTGGATGTTGGTAAAAATGCGCTTACAAATATAGCTACTGATTTGTTGGAAGGAGTAGATCTAAAAGAATCTGCACAGAAACAGTTGAATGAAGCAAAATCTAAGATCAGCAAAGTTCTAAAAGGAGGAGGAAGGAAACGAAAACATGAAACAAAAGAGCAAAGTACAAAATGCAAAAAAGTTGTTTATAGTTTGATTGACTAAAAATGGAAAATAAATTTAATTTGATTAAAATTAATTCTGATTCTAGTTATGGCACTAACCTACAAACAGTTTTAGAATGTGAAGATGATTTGAAAAATAATTATAACAAATTAGGTCACCCTATTGCGTTTGGTGGAATAAACACAATTTATAGTTATTATAAAGGCTTACTAGATAAAGATAAGATTAAAGAAATATTATCTGGAATTGAAAATTATACTCTTCACAGAGAATATCACAAAACTGAAAGAAACCCATCCTATTCTCATTTTAAAAACCAGCAGTGGCAAATGGATTTAGTTGATATTCAAAAGTTGCATGAATTTAATGATGGCGTAAGATACTTATTAACATGCATTGATACGTTCACGAGGAAGGCATTTTCAAGAACACTATTAACTAAGGAAGCTCAATCTGTTTTGAATGCTTTTAAGTCTATAATTAACGAAGCGGGTGGTCAACCTATGGTTCTTGTGCTTGATAAAGGTACAGAATTTAATAACCAATCATTTTTAGAGTTTTGTCACGAAAATGATATAAAAATTTACACACCGGATTCATCAGTTCATGCTGCTTTTATCGAAAGATTTAATCGTACTTTTCAAAAATCACTTTATCAATATATGAGTGAAAATGAAACGCATAGATACATAAACATCAAAGAAAAAAATGGAAATCTGATACCCGTATTTGATTTGATTTTGCAAACATATAACGAACGAAAACACTCAATGACTGGATATTCACCAAACAAAGCTTACAACGATGAAAGTACACACTTACCAATTAGAATAAAAATGTCTAAATATTATGATAAAATTAAGAGTCGACCAGTTAAATTTAAAATAGGTGATATAGTAAGAGTAGCCATTCAAAAGGGAAAATTTTCAAGAGGTTACAATGAGCAATCAAAACTTGAGGTTTTCAGAATTTATAAAATAATTCGTAAAAAAATACCTATGTATATCTTGGAAACGTACAATGGAAAAGAAATACTTATTGGATCATTTTATGACAGTGAACTAACAAAAGTTACAGGCAATATATGGAGAATAGAAAAGGTGCTTAAGACTAAAAATGGTAAACATTATGTAAAGTGGAAAGGTTTTGATGATAGTTACAATTCTTGGGTGGATAATAAATATATTGTGCGAAAATTTTAAAAATGAATAAATTTTACAAATCTTTTTACTTAGTTTCAAATGCCTGTTCTGATATTTACCCAGATAACTCTTTAACAAATTTCAAAAATAAGTTACCTTCACCAATAGAAATTGATGAAAATGAAAGTTTGGAAATTGCATTATCATGGATAGGAATCTCAAATGACTTCATAAATGTTCCTATTGTGTCAAATAACTTACCAAGTTTTATTATCACAAACTGTCAATACCCACCATATGAATCTTCACCTAATTTACAAAAAGCATTTTTAAACCCAAAAGTTAAGACCGATTGTTGTAAAAGTATATATCCTGAATTAGGATGTCAAAGTTGGAAATACAATTTTGAAGAAAAACATTATACTTTAAAAGAACTACAAATGTTCTTTGATGATGTTGCTAAAGAAACTAAAACGAATATAAATTTCAGCAATGAAAAAAAATTAAAAATAGAAACCATTGATCATCCATTTTGGATATCAATCCATCGATCAATGATTAACATTTTTAATTTTAAGAATTTTTATTTCAATTCGGGAAAAGAATTTTCTGTAGAAGGAAATTACCACAGTACTAACATAATCAAAACACAAAATGGAAAAGTTCTATTATTAACAACTGCAGATTATGAAAATGAACTTTATTTTACTTATCAAATAAAAACAACTGAACATGTTAATAATTATTTAGAAAGTGAACCATCTAAAAATTTAAATTTTCCTAGTGTTATTCGTGTTACTTGCGATAATATTTCACAACAAGTATTTAATGGTAATTTTTCAAATGATTTAATTGTATTTTGCCCTGATTTTAAAGAAAATGAAAAATTTTTATTGACAGAATTTACTTCTAAACAGTATGTACCAATATGTAACAAAGTATTATCAGAATTTTCAATTAAACTTCGTGATGAGAATAATTTACCTTTACGATTACTTCCTGGCCCAGCAACTATATTAAAAATGGATTTACGATCGAAACATCTAGAAAAAAAATCTTTTCCAATTCGACTATCCTCAGCTAACACAAAAGAATTTAAAAATAATACAAATACCATCTTTAAAGTTAAATTACCTCAAAAATATCAACTTAGTAGAGATTGGAGGATAGCCTTAACATCTATAAGCCACCCTAATGTTTATTCTACATTCTTAGAAGATGAAAAAACCAGATTTATATTATTTAGAGAAACAACAGAAGTTAATCCAAAAATAGTTAAAATTATTATACCTAACATGCAGAAAATTTATACTGTTGATGAGCTTGTAAAATGTATAGATTTGCAAATGAAATCAGCTAAGATTGGTTTTGCTGAACTGGTTGACAACAAATGCAAGTTAAATTTGAAAAAAGATTTTTTTGCAAGTTTTTCAAACTATTTATTGAGCATTTTAGGTTATGCTGGGAAAATTGATGAAAGTACTAGATTCACCGAATTAAAATTTAAGGCTGAAACCAACGGGCAATTTAGTTTTAATTTTCTAAAACCTATAAATTTAGATTATTTAAAACCTAATTACATAATGATTTACACAAATATTGTAAGTGACTCTATGATTGGTGGAATAAAAAGTAAACTTTTAAGAGTTTCACCTATCAAAACAAATAATTCTACTTATGTCTTATCAGACTTCAAACACAAAGAGTTTTATGAATTAGAAAATACAGAATTAGACGTGATCGAGGTGCATCTAAGGTCTCATGATGGGCAACCAATTAATTTTGCAAGTAAACAAGACACTATAGTTAACCTTGAAATCTCGAATTATCTAGAATATGCTAGTTAAATAAAAGACAAGTTCTAACTTGCCTAAAATATTTTAAAGAATTTGTATATAAGTTAAACCATTTTGAGTTTTCAACTCAGTCTGTTTTTTCACAATGGTGGATCTCAATCGACTGCCTTCTACAAATTTTTTAAGTTGTAGTTGTGAATGTTTTAAGAATGATGATATTTTAACAAACACAAAAACTCCAAAATCTGATGAAGATTACATTCAGAAAGAAAAGAAAAAATGTGAACTAATGTATTCTGAAGTTTACAAACATCAGTATTTTAATTTTGAAGAAGAAATAAAAACGTGTTATGCTGTTTCAGAAACATTGTCACTAGTTCTAAGAAATTCACTTTATAGACACAAAGCTTCTTTAAAAAGATTAAATTCTGCTTTAAAAACAGAAGGAAAGAAGATTTGTTATATAAAGTTGAAAAATGGAACTAAAGTTCCAGTCAATGTGTATACCCAAACAGTGAAACAACTGCTTCAAGCAAATTTGAACGTTCTAACAAATTTTACTGATGCTTATTCTCTAGTTGACATAAACAAGTTAAAAGAATCTGAACAGAACCACTGCGATACTTTAAGCATTCTGGAAAATGTCATCAAACGCACTGGAGATGGATTCGATAAACTGGAGATACCTATTCAGTCATCCCTCTGAACTTGTGCGCCTTGACGAAAGATTAAAGTTGAAAGACGAAGAATTAAATCGATTTAATGACGAATCATTTGGTTGGACTTACCCAACTGCTCAAGAAAATCATGAACACAGAAGACTAATCAGAACGTTCCGATATTTCATTAATGTTTTTGGGGTTAATTTTTTCAAGGTTCAAATATTTTCTGAGCATGAAATAATTAATTTACCCCACAATAATAATTTTTGGGACAGAGAAGAATTTAAACATACCACTGGATATTTTAATGATTTTGAACACAATCCTAGAGAAATGCTTGAAATATACATTAAAAACATTGCTGATAAAAGGCAAACTTGTGAAATATTCAAAAAATTTATTCTTCTTACTTTATCAAATTACCAAATTGATTTACCCGAACCAAATGAAGAAAAAGATAGAATAATGCAAGAAATTTTGGAAAATATTTTGTATTCAAATCAAGTACCTTGAGTTTAATTGTTTATGTCACTATTCTAAAAGGTTATTGTAAGATTATTGTAAAAAATGTAAAACGTGAATAAATATTGTTGAAAGCACTTAGTTTTGTTATTAAAAAATGCCTTACAATATTCAATTTAAAACTCCTTTCAACTTAATCATAAGTGGTATGAGTGGTTCAGGTAAAACTACTTGGGTTCAAAATTTGTTAAGAATAAAAGAACAGATTTTCAGTGAATCACCTTCTAAAGTATTTTTATTTTACAAGATAATGCAAGATGTTTACCTGGAAATGCAACAACAGGGTTTGGTTACAGAGTTAATTAATGTTGCTGAAAATCCAATCTCTTTAGATGAGATTCAGTTAATGGTTCATAAACACAAAGATAATGGTGGATGTCTACTTATATTTGATGATAGCATGACGAACATTAATGAAGATTTTGAAAATTTATTTTGCAACTTAGGGCATCACGAAAATGCCAGTATCATTTTTTTAACTCAAAATTTATTTTATCAAAACAAAACATTTAGAACTATGAGTTTGAATTCTCATTATTTAGTTTTGATGAAAAATGACAGAGACAAACAACAAACCAGTATTTTAGCAAAACAATTTAGTCCTCATAATAATGCATTTATAACCAAAGCATTTTTTGATGCAACGTTAAAAGCATATAGTTACCTTATCTTAGATTTCAGGCCAGACACACCTTCAAATATTAGAGTTAGAAGTAGAATTTTTCAAAATCAATTTCCTTGTACAATTTATTTAGAAAAATGAAGCAAAAAGAAAATATTATTCCATTACTAAAATTGATAACTAAAACAAAAGGTGGTGACATTGCACATATTATTGATCATTTGAATGATAGTGCAATCGATAATGTTTGTGAATGTGTTTACAATGTCATTTTCACAGATCTCAATTTAACTAAACAAAAAAAATCTGCTCTTAGGAAACATATTAAAAAACATTGTCAAACTGATCGGCTCAAAAAGATAAGCTCAAAAACCCATCCTGTATTCAAAAGAAGACAACTTTTAAAACAAGAAGGAGCAGGGCTACCTTTTCTTTTAATGTCTGCTATTCCATTTTTAGTTGATTTGTTTAAAAACGCAATCTCACCAAAATGAAAATGTTAAAAACTACCTCACCTTATACAAAAATGTATTTGGTTACTCCAAAAGTCTATGAACAAGTTCTTAGTTGTTTAGATGAAAAAGATAAAAAAATGACAGAAGACTTGAATGTTGATAAAGACACTATTGAAGAAAGACCAAGTGAAAAATATATTGATATGTTGAACCAAGAACAATTAAATCCCATTGAGTCTGAAATGATTGAATCACCTCCTACACTCCCTCCTGTAAACGTTACAGATGAATTTGTACCTGAAAGAAACCTACCTGAAACAGAAATGTTTCAAGAAAAAACTGAAAAAGAAAGAGATATGGTTCCCAATCTGGAAACAGAAACACAAATGGTTCAAGATGATATCCCTTTAACTGGACTTAAAAGACAAAAGAAATTAGATTATTTAGCAGGTAGAATCAAATTTAATCCTCAAGATGGTAAAGTCTTTACATGTAAAATTTGCCTAAAGACGTTTGATAGAAACTGGGGTTTAATTAGGCATATGACAACGGTTCATAAAAATATACCAAAAACTGTCCTTGAAGAAGGAAGGGTTATTGAAAAACCTTTTGAAACCAATATTCCAGCAATGCTAAATATTCAATCAAAAAATATTGTACCTAATGATGATGATGTAAGAATGATTGAAGAAAATCCATTAAAAAAACCTTGTTCGATTTCGGCAAATACTTCAAACAGAGTTATACCAAAACCTCAAATATACTTTAAGCCTCCTAGGAATCGTGAAATGATAGTTCCAGCAATTAAAAAAAGAATGATGTTAAAAGATAACACACCTAAACAAAAGACAAAGAAAAACGAACAAAATGTTGCATCTGATGATTTAATGAGTTTTGATAATTGGCCAGAAGAAAAAAAACCTTTAGCTAGAACATCGACTGAAGCTAATTTCAAGAATAAACCACCAAAATCTAGAAAGAACGAAAATTTTCAAAGTTGGGCTTAAATAATTTTAAATGACTAGGATGAACAGATGAACGATACTTAAAATTAAGCAACATACCCATATGTACTTTCTTAAAAATAATATATCATTGAAATTATTAAAAATTAATTTAAAATTAGCATATTGTATTTCTAGTTAAAATTTTTTCTCCCTTTTGAAATTTATTTAAGATTTTTTATATGTTCTCTATGTAAAATAAAACAAAACTTTTTAATCAATACTTAATTTTATTATTTTATTCAAAAATTATTCCAAAACAAGGTATAAAACACAAGCAATTTCATTTTGCTTTTATACTTTAATCAAAGACGCTTTTAATTTTCAAACATCTTCTTCAATTCACGCCTGATGTGAGCATCATTTTCAGGTTTTACTCCAGCTCCACCATTGTAATGGTCTCCATAAATGAATTCCACAAAGTCATCAAAACTCGGGAATTTGTAGTTACACTTTCTTTCAGGGTCATCGCAGAGTGGGCATGGAGTTTCACCATTTTGTTGAAGATTTTCAATTTGAGACATGATAACTTTTGACTGAATAAAGATGTTGTTAACTTTTTGATGAGTAAAATTCAACTGAATAAAGATTACTTTATAAACATTCCTTTTATACTTTTTTCCATAAGGTCACACCTTAAAATTTTTTCTTCTTTTTCCAATTTTGTTTTAAAAAGAAGCTCGTTTACCAGTCAATTCATTAAGGCGTAGTTTCAGAGCTGGGTAATTTATTTTCAGATGAGTTTTATAATCTTCACCGTAGATATATTTCAAAATTTCTTCTGGAATCTTGTCGCGTTTCGTTAATGGCATTTTGATGTTAGAAAAAACACCATTTTCATCAAACATTGAAGCAGAAAGCCATTTAAATGGAGCAACATGCAAATTAACTTGTCGATTAAAATCTCCCATAGTTTGAATTTCTTCTGCCATGTTGAAAGAAAGAATGTTTCACATTAACTGATGGGTTTTT
>Ga0247722_10002024_pt1 | contig 10765 bp, 15 predicted proteins | sample MSEWelMarce3H_FC_FD_189094 | JGI IMG/M metagenome (GOLD analysis project Ga0247722, IMG submission 189094) | Subsurface sediment microbial communities from gas well in West Virginia, United States - MSEEL Well Study Marcellus 3H_FC | ecosystem: Environmental > Terrestrial > Deep subsurface >...
GGTTCATAAATGCTGGGAGTCTGCGAGATAGAGACTTATAAACGCGAGCGCCATGGTTAGAACCGACTACATCGGTAACTCCGAGATATTCGAGAATCTCTAAAGTAAGTTTACGATCCTCATCGATGTTGCCTTCTACCTCTTGCCATGGTTGCGCGAAGCCCCCAAGCTGCGGAAGGTCAATCTCATCCCCAATACAGATAGTCTGGTGAGGCTTGTAGACCTTTAGAAACTTACCTAGATTTTTGACTGCTGCTTCGTGAAAGAACGGTGCCTGAATATCTGAAATCCATGCAATTCTTTTGACTGCCATTTAGTCCTCGTCATCATCCTCGTATGGGATATTGTCTATCCGGTTGGGTAGGTTTGGGATAATCCAGTCAGGGAATGATTCACGATCTGAGAGCAGCCAGAAGGCGTGAGTCTCTGTGAATCCTGCTCTGCGTAATGACTTGTAATACTCGTTCATTGCTATGCAATAAGCATCTAAGGCGCTGTAAGTATCTAAGTCTATGATTGGTCGCTTCCTTGCCATAGGATAAGTGTTACTTGCCTAACAGCTCGATGATTGTATCGACACGCGCTTCTAGTCGATTAACCTGATCCTTAATACTGGAGCCGCCATTGGGCTTGAGTTCTGCTAAGTAATGCTTAACTAGAAACTGTAGAAACGCAGCTGTGCCGCCAAGAACAGTAACAATTCCAACGGCAACAGCCGAGATATCTACCGCGCTCATTACTTCTTAGGAGTTGCGTATCCGAACACGCCTGCTAGAACCGCCCAGAGAACTGAGCGATAGTCGAGTGCAAAGTTAGATGCTCCCCATGCAGCTAGGAACGCTCCTGCTGTAAGGATTGCTGGATTCTTCATGTTCATACAGTTCCGCCTATCATTGGGATATTAAAGAACGAGCCATCTGCATCGCCCTTCTTAGTGAAAGAGACATGGCAATGCTTAGTATGCGGATTGATTCCAGAATACTTGCGCCAGCGCCACCCCATGCGAGAGGAAGCAATTTTGCCGTTGAAGATGATGTAACTAATTCTCTTGTCAGACTTTGCGCAGAGTCGAATCTGATCTGCAAGGTCAGGCATGAGGTCGGGCTTCTTCTTCCCAGCCAAATCCCGGTCAACATCAATGGCTCTGACGATACCCTTTGCATCAGGATTGTGGTCAGAAGTACGCGCTGAATGACGGACATCGCCAATCCAGCCATCTGAGGTTCTATCTCTGTCTGGGTAAGAATCATCGATCTGAAGCCTTAACTGTTGTCCGGCTTTGCATAACTTTGGGGTCATGCCAGTAGTAGAGCAGCTTCTTCTTCAGTAATACCTAGGCGCTCGAGGATTGCAGCCTTAGCAACTGGCTTGGCTTCTTTCTCGGCTTGAGCCTGAAGGCCTGCTTCACGATCTGATAGATATTGTTCTAACAATTCGCCTGTAGGTTCGAATACTTCGTCTCCTACTTGAAATTTAATGTTACTTGCTGATGCCATAAACACTCACCGCCCCTGTAAAGTTGCCTGATACGAAGAATGTCATCGCATCAAAAGATGTTGTATTGTCGAAATATCCTGCGAGAGTTAAACCTTCAAAACCATAACCACCAGCTGACCCGCTGTAATAAGTTCTGCGTGCCGCTTTGGGTGATCTGACATAAATAATGCTATAACTTGCTTTTGATGTTCCGCTATAAGCCAATTTTGTAAAAGCAGTTTGGTTGATTCCGCCATTATCTACTCCCAAAGTAGTGGAAGCCATTTGCTGATAAATAAAAGATGACCCATAAGTGCTGGCTGTATTATCTGATCCAGCAGCTCTTAATCTTCCTTGGATATATTGGTCAGCGCTAGATGAGGTTACATTTAATAAAACCATATAGTCATCATAAGTTGAGGTAAAAGTATCTGTTGGAAGGCTTACGCTAGATACGGCTGAAAATGATGTAGTGCTGAGAAGCGTTAAAGCTCCAGATGAAACCGCAGCCCATTTTAGGCCAGTTGCTTCTGCTGAGTCAGCTGTGAGAACAGTTCCGTTGGTGCCAACTGCTAGGCGCGCTGGAGTATCAGCTGCGGTTGCAGCAATGAGATCACCCTTAGCATCGACAATAGCGTTCTGAATAGCGTTTGAGTCATCTTGAGCAACCCATGAGAAGTCAAGGTCTGTCCCAGATGCCTTGGCTAGTACCTGTCCTGTTGTGCCGCCTTTAAGGTCAACTAGGGCTGTGTCGATATCTTGGCCAAGTGCAGCAATAGCGGTAGCGCCATCCTTTACAAGGTCTGTCGACTGAGGGATATCCCACCCAAAGTTCGTGGTTGTTGTTGCCATTACGCTACTACTCCTATCGCATCTAGCCAGGTTAGGCTGGTGTTAATTGTGTTCCATGTCTCCGCTGCATTTACCTGTTCCCATTTTACCGCAACTTGGGAGAAACTTATTGGAGAAGCGTTGAAAGTCAGGCTCAGGTTATTGAGGCTTGCTCTGAATGTCCAGCCTTCGATATAGCCCTGGAATGAACCGCCGGTAATATTGGGCGGTAGGTTCTGAATCCAGACTGGCTGGCCTAAAAAGATGTTAATAAGAGCATCTCTATCAGCATCGTCAATTTCAGGGTTCCCGAGAGTAAAGGTAATGCTTTGGAATTTAGGGTAAGGATAGGCTCTTAGCTCGATATAACGATCTGCAAGGCTTTCGGCATCTGAAGTGCTCTTGATTCGAGAAGTATAAGATTCTCCATAAACGCCATAAAGAGACTGGCTGGTTAAATCCTGAGCAACATAGGACTGGTTGCCATTGTTATCGTAAATGATATTGAAATAGTTTCGAAGGTCTCCAGCGCGAGTAGTCGCAGCTAGTCCTAGTCCATTGGCATGGTTAGCATCGAGGGTGGTGTAACCGTTAGCCGCTAAATAATCCTGGCGATGAGTCTGGTCTGCATAACCGATATTGCCATTGGCATCTTCATAGAGAACGCCAAAGGCTGAGTTAGCAATATCTGTGCAAAGTGAGTAAAGGTCTGTTTTGCTTGATGATCGAGAGATAAGCTCATAATCGCCTGGTTGGTCGATATTGCCCAAGCCGATGTTAACGGCATTAGCCCAAGTCTCAGTAGGATTATAGGTAGCCCAAGTCTGAGCTGCTGGAACTTCATTCCATTGGCCTAATAGATAACCTGAAAGAAGTGTGTATATCTGGTCTCCATCGAAGTCCTGGGACAAAATTCCGTTATCAATAATCTTAGGCAACTTTGATAAGGCGCCAAGAGCTGTAATGGTTGCTACGGTGGTATAGCCAAGGTCACCGGCTCGATTAACGGCGATAGTGAAGTCTGAAATATAGCCACCGAAGATAGGGATATAAGTCCCAGAAGAATTAGTTACTTCGACTGCCAAGCCAGTTGCTACTGTGAAGTTATAACTTGAGTTATCTAGGTTCATCAACTGCAACTGGCAATAGCCTGCTAATGGCTGAACATTGATATCGGTTCTGCCTGAAGTAACCGTAAGGTTAGCGATAGTTACATCTGTGACTTCTGTGCCATCAACTAAGACTTTATAAGAAGGTGTATAGGCGGTCATACGAATACGAGCCCTGAGCCACCGAGAGTTCCTCGAGCTGAGGAATCGTTGAGAAGTCCTACAATCTGGCGTGCAGTTGATTCGCTATCGATTGCGCCATTAACAGTAATGTTTGTGCTGCCTTGGCTAGCATAAATATAGCGTGGAAGCGAAGGAGTCTGTAATTGTGGACTTGGGGTTACGGGAGTCGCTGGAGATGTAGCCCCGGTTGGGAATGAAGCGCCGGATATAAAGTTTCCTACTGCTGAACCAGCACCTTTAATAGCATCAAGGATTCCTGTGATGGTGTCATAAATCTTTGTAATTTTAGAGACGAAACTAGCGAAAGTGTCAATAACTCCCTCTAGGATTTTGCCAAGAGCCTTGAAGGCTAGGCCAAGGGTTTCCCCAATAGCGGGTGCTACATAAGTAACTACAAAGTTTGTGATGTTCTTAAGAAGGTTAAAAAATGGGCGAAGCTCATCATTGTTCTCGGCCAAAGAATCTCTGACTGAATTGAACGCTGATCGTAGACCGTTAATGATTGGCTGGATGACCTTCATAACTGGAGCAAGTTTCTCGCCTAAATTAGAAGTGAAGTCCTGAATAGCCGGGATTACATTCTTAACCAAAGTCTCGACCATTGGAGTTATAGCATCGAGGATATAAGCGCCAACTGTTTCCTTACCTTCATCGAAGGCTACTGTAAGGCGGGCTAACTTTCCTTGGAATGTATCTGCTTGTTTAGAAGCCTGGTTCTCGAAAGTACCGGCTAATTTAGCGGTTATCTGGTCGAATGTAAGGGTCTTTAGTTCAGCCTTATCAAGTCCTACACCCAAGCGGCTAAGGCCTGCTAAGTTGCCTTCCTGAGCCTTTGAAAGGCTTTCTGTGACTGCCTGGAGTGACTTACCGCTACCAGCCGCGATATCAAGTGCAAGGGTCTGTAATTGCTGCGCCTTGTCTAAATCTTTAGTGGCTCGAGTCAAGCGATCTAACGATGGGCGAAGCTCGTCATCTGCGACACCTGTAGCCAAAGAAGTCTGAAGGATGTATTCCTCTGTCGAGGCTATCTGGTCATCGGTTGCTTTAGTGACATTGCGAAGAGTATTGGCTAACTTTGCTTGCGCTGCTTCATCCTCGATGGCTGACTTAACGCCATCAATGGCTAACTTGCCTGCATAGGCTACGGCTGCTGCACCCGCAGCTGCGAAGGCTGCTCCTGCTATCTTGCCAAACTTAGCAACCTTATCGCCAAAGGTAGCGACATCTTTATCTGCCTTGTCAAGGTTCTTAGTAAAGTTATCGACATCGGCAAGCAGCTTGAGCGTTAATGCTCTTGTACCTGTTGCCATTATGTCCACTCCTTAAGAATCTTGTCGAATGATTCAGTCCATCTTGCCACGATCTGCGGTTGAATCTTGCGGAGCGTTGGATAGATAAACCAACCCTTAGAGCCTCGACCTTCACGGCCTGACCATACAGGGAACTGCCTAAACTTATTAGAACCGAATTCTGAACCGCCCCAGATATCTCTAGTGGTTGCGCCACCTGAGAACTTCTGAGAAGCGAATCCGTAAGTAATCTCGCCTATGCGGCTGGACTTCTTAACCCGAGAACCCTGAGCGATTCGGCCTGCGACTTTGCTGCTCTGGATTGAGTTAGCCTTCTGGATAACTTCATCTCGAGCGAATTCAGCCAGAGCGCCGGACTGGCGCTTGGCCTCTTCGTTAGCCTCTTCACCCATATTCTTAAGAGCCTTGAACACCATGCGGAGTTCCGTCTTATCAAAGGCAACTAATTCATCTGCCACGATTACGCTCCTCTAGTACTTCAATAGCTGTAAGAATATCCTCGGCACTTTGCCAATGATTCATAGGAATCTGTGTAGCTAGTGCCAGTTCAACTAAGAGTCGGCTTACGCTTCCTCTTGGATGACTTTTGGGTCTCCTTCACCTACTTCAACATCGTCAACAGATTCCATCCATTGATCTAATGTCTTAGTCGGCTTACCGCCTGCTTCACGCTTCATGGCGCTGTGTGCTACATAAAGAATGTCCCACATTCCGCCGAACTGGGAGATGACCTTCTTAGTTGCCATTTCCCAGCGGGCGTAATCTGGCGGTCTAACCATGTAATTGGCTTCGGTTCCGTCTGTATATTTAATTGTTATTTGCTGTTGCATTGTTTGCTCCCGTTTCTATTCTCTAGGAGAAAGTCTCTACGACTGCACCCTTAGATACCTTGAATGTAAAGTCTACAGTCTGTGCATCTGTTCCGGCTCCGCCTGCTGTTGGAAATTCAGGCATAATTGGGAATACGAACTGAGCGCCTGTAGCTGCTGTGAGTGTAACGCTGATGTCTGTGTCTGGTGCTGTTTCTGCTGCTGTCCATAGAGCTTCGCATACTGAGTTTGCCTTACCCCAGTCAGCGAGCATTGAAAGAGCGAATGTGCCTTCGATGTTTGTGGTCTTGTAAGCCTCACCATCAAGAGTCTGGTATGTCTCGCGAAGGTTAGTCTTTGTTAGGACTGCGCTAGTTGCTTGTGCCTCGATATCTGTTCCACCTGTGAAAGATAGAGAAATATCGCGACCTGTGATTACTACAGTTGCCATATTATTTTCCTTTAGTTTGTTTGTGTATAGTAGGTAGAAACTCTGATATCGGCCACCAATACATTGGAAGGGCCAACTTGAGTTACTGTTGGTTTTTCAACCGCTCCGACTGTGTACCCTGCTGGGATCACCTTCAGAACACTTATTACGAGCTGCTCGAGGTTATCGAGAGAAGCCGGGTTGCTGTTATATGCAACTGCGACTGAGATTACAAGATTGATTTTAATGTGAAGCGTTGACTTGTTAATATTCTCTAATTCAAGGTAAGGAGAATCTGGGACTGTAACCACGAATGGCACCATAGGCGCTTCTGGCACATAGGCGTAGACATTGCCTGCGACATTAGCAAAGGCGTTAGCTAAAGGCTGGCGTACTGTGTCGAGAATTGTAGACATTACTGCACCATTGAATCGGTGTCGATGTATGCCCCTAAGAGTCCTGATACGCGGTTAAAGAGACTGCGCCCTAGGCGGTAAGGGCTGACATTAGTAAAGTCGATTCCCTCGATCTGTCCACCAGGAGCGATACGAGATTGGAATACTTCTACTGATACTGCTAGGACTGCTGACTCGACTGCGCTGACTCCAACATAAGTAGCTGCGCCTGAAAGGGTAGCCTTGCCTGAAGGGATGACATTACGGCCATCGATGTCTGCGTTAGTAATTGAGACTGTAAAGAATCCGTTAAAGTCACGATAAACGCCGTCTACGAATACTCGAGAATTAGAGTTCATGACATAAGTATCAATGTCATAGTTGCTTGATTCTAAGATCGTAAAGGTTCCGTTGAATGGGGTTCCGCAGCCTGTGATGACTACGCTCTGACCCTCTGAAAAATTGTTCTCGCCTAGGCAAGTGTAATAAGCAATATTATCCTGGAGTTCAACACGGGATATTGGTGAAGCGTAAGTGACCAGCATAGGCAAGATAACTGCCTCAGCTGTATCAATGACATCTGTTAAATAAGCATCGTTATAAAGGGATGTAGAAACGCCAAGGATAGACCTTAGTTCTGCAACTGTAACTATTGAAGCCATCTCTACATCCTCTCTATTAAACGACTGGGGGAGCCACCGGGAGCAGCAGCCCCCCCATGATTAGTTATTGGTTATGCAACCATGTAACGGTAAGCGCCTGCACCGATCTTTGTTGCGATTGCGCCGTAGCCGTAGTATCCGACCTGTACCTGACCTGTTGAGATGAGGTTTGTTTGGAGTGATAGGCGTGGTGACTCGTACCATGTGTAAGAATCTGGATTGATGATAATCATTGAGTTATCGCCTGTACCAGAAAGGTTACGAGCTACGCGAAGGTTGAGACCGAGAAGGTTTCCACGAACTGCTGTTGCTGTAAGTGTTCCGCCTGCGTTCTGTGGGTTGATTGTCTGCTGGAAAATTGGGCGATTTGAAGAATCGACCAAGCCCATGAGAACGCCCCATTGCTCTGGAGATACTGCGATGTTTGTCGCGAATCCAAGAGTGTTTGTGTAGATAGATACTGCTGCATCTGCTACGAAGTCAGCTGCAAGAGCGCCTGTTGTAAGAGTACGGTTTCCGCCGTCTGTTCCGCCTGCGATAAGAGCTGTACCGACTGCTCCATCTGTAGCCTTTGCGTATGCGTATTCCATTTGGCGTACGAGTTCTGCAAAGAAAGCTGGTGAAGAACGATCTAGCAATTCGAGTGAGAATGTCTGCTGACCGATGTACTTCTTAACATCGACAGTTACGAACGCTGCGTTCTGATCTGTCTCTGATGGTGTTCCACCTTCAGTTGCGACTGCAACTGTTGGAGCAACTGTAATCTTAGGAATCTCGAATGACATTCCTGCATCTGGAAGAGTTCCAGTTGAGATTGAGTCGATCAATGGGCGGTCTGCGTTTGAGATGCCGTTGATAACTTCTGTAAGTTGACGAGTTGGAACGAGTCCAGCGTTGTCTGTTGTGTCTGCTGCTGCTGCAACATACATCTTTGATGTGTCGTTGCCTAGTGAAGCGCGGACTGAGTGCTCGAGATAAGAAGCCTTATCAACGATTGGGTTACGAACAGTTGTTGAAATGTAAGGTGCTGTTGCAGCCTTAACTTCAACCTTTGCAGCCTCTACCGTTTCTGCGGCAGGAGCAACTTCTGGAACGGTAGTGTCTGACACTTGTTCTCCTTCTGTGGTTGATTGTGTTTCTTCCTGAGTTGTCTCAGAAACTTCGGTTTCTTCTGCCGCTACTTTCGCGACCTCTGCGCCTGGAATAGCGCCATCTGTTACGAGGCTGACCTCGATTAGGTTGCTTGCGCTGATAGCCATGACTCCGTTTGAGTTATCCCATGACTCGACATCTACACCAACGCTGAAATCTGAGCGAAGGCCAGTTGCGGCTTCCTCGAGAGCATCGTTGCCTGCTGTTGTCTTAGCGATCTTAAATTCTGCTGTAATGCCTTCTTCATCCTGCTCGAATGAGACTAACTTGCCTAGAGGGCGAGTAGTGTCATGCTGAAGGACAAGCTTTGTGTTCTTGCTCATCTTGATTGAATCAGGCTTAAACATTGTGCGGCCTGCTGAAGTGTTACCTTCTGCGTTCCATGAAACAATGCGGCCTGCAATAATGCGAGACTCTGCATCTGCCGCTGTAATAGCGACTGGCATGGTTATCTTCATCGGGTCTCCTTGTTGTCGATAAGGTCTTCTTCTTCTCTAATCTGCTCGACACTCATAGCGCCAATGCGATTAAGAATCTCGTATACCTGAGCACGCTGTAGAGCATCTGAGCGTAGGAATTCATCTAGTGAGAAGCGAATCTCTCCAGTTGACGGGCAGAAGTCCGGCATAGAAAGGCGTTGTTCGATGCTCGCTAAAATCGGCTTCATGCTGAAATCGATAAGGGAACGCCTCTCCGAAACAGAGTTGGAGTAGGTCATGCTCGTAGTTTCTGCGCTAACGAAATAAGCAGGAAGGTTGCAAGCGCGAGCCAATTCCAATGCGACATACTGACGAGCCTCGTTCAGCTGTAATTTGGCAGGATCGATGCCCAACGCTTGCAATTCAACATCAGCATTTAGAAACGCTGTTGACTTAGTAAGTCTGGCTGTACGCCATGACTCGAGAAGCTTTGAAATGCGCTCTGCTGGAAGATTAGTACCGTTTGACTTAAGAACCTGAAGTGGAACTGGTTCTTTAGCGAAAGTTTCTGCTGCCTGCTCTAGTGCATGAGCTGCGCGAATTGTGCGACCAGCGCGATTGAGTAATCCTTCGTCAAGGCCATAAAACACTACAAGCGAACCGACTCCTTGATTAGGAACTACTGAGCCGTCTACCTGGTAGCCAATAATTTCTGTGTCATTATTATTTAATTTTACTGATACGCGATTTGGTGCAACGCGAGTCCATGCGCGAACTCTTCCGGTGTCTCCATATTGCTCTAGAACTTGGCCGTACCCAACGCCATGAAAGAGAAGGTCTTCTGCAAGCCATGCGTAGATAGCAGAACCTGGAACGCGTGGGTCTGGTTGGTTAATAACTCCTGGAGTGGTCATGTGTGAACCATCGACCTTGGAGTATTGCTCGAGTGGAAGGGCTGCAAGAGTAGAACAGATTATGTTACGCGCTCTTGCGATAGTTGGAACCGCCATCGCCTGTTGACGAGAAGCTACTGACTGAGTAAATACGAAAGGATTAAATGAAGCCGTATTGTTAAACGGCGCAGGAGCAGAAGCCGCATCGACTGTAAGCTCGACTGCTGGCTTAGATGTAGTGAAGATGTCCCGGATTCCCATTGGACATATTATACGCTACTGTCTAGACATTATCCTATCTGAATGTCTACTTCAGATTCAGCGCGTGTCGCAAAGTGAGTAACCATCGCTGAGGCAACTGCTCCGCACACAATTCCTGAAGCTTTACGCCCCATAACCCAACCGCCATCGCCTCGAGTTAATTTAACGGCGCTTAAGACTTGCTTGGTTAATTCTTCTTGATCTGAATGAGCAAGGCGAAGGCTAGAAACCGCTGATACGAATTCATCGCATGATTGTTGATACTCCTGGCCGGTAATCTCATGGATAGGAATTCCGGCTGGCGCTAATCGAGCTGCAACTGCTGAGGCTGTCGACTTGCTATAGGCAACGGCATTAACCGGGAACTTGCGCACCCAGTAAGCAATATCGTTAGCCATTTCTTTATCATCGAGGTTGACTGGGTTAAACCATGTATGGAGAAGGCTCACCTGGAACCTATCGCCGTCAATTCTTTGGCCTGCGACTAATGAGCCATGCTTTCTGTCCGGGCTAAGGTCTATTGCCATCCAAGTATCAGCTTCGACATCTAGTTGAGGTAGGTCATCAACCTTGCACTTTTTCCATTCGGCTTCTGAAATCACGGGATTTATCATGGACACAAATTGGCAAAGGATTTCGGTGCGGAAAATATCTTCACGATCAGAAAGGCTGTCTTTGATATTATCTTCATGGACTGTGTGGCCAAGTGATGGGTTGCTCTGGTACCAGGCTTCTTTGTCTGTTATCTCTGCTCCGGGTTCAGCACTCCATTCGAACCAGCCAATAGAATCATCGGCTCCTTCGCTGGCTGCAATGCCGCGCTCTCTGAACTTAT
>Ga0247722_10002025_pt1 | contig 10764 bp, 13 predicted proteins | sample MSEWelMarce3H_FC_FD_189094 | JGI IMG/M metagenome (GOLD analysis project Ga0247722, IMG submission 189094) | Subsurface sediment microbial communities from gas well in West Virginia, United States - MSEEL Well Study Marcellus 3H_FC | ecosystem: Environmental > Terrestrial > Deep subsurface >...
CATTATAAACGGAGTCACGAATAATCTTCCAACGAACCAACGGGTTATCGGGCAGTTCCCTGCGAAAAATTTGTTGCGTTTCTTTAATACGGAAACCGACAACCGAACCAAAGCGTCTGCGTTGGGCATTAGCCCACATGTGGTATGGCAATGGGAAGAAAACAATACAAACATTAATCAGTGGTATGCTGACAAGTATGCGGTGCGAATTGGTTTGCATCCGTCCGCTGTATGGGACGACTGGTTTGAACTGGAGGCAGAACAAGTATGAAATCACATGACCAAATTTTTGATGTTGAAAACAACATGAAAGAAGTTTTCGGAGAGAACCTAGCGTTAGGTTTGTGTCTGAAAATGCTTTATGATTTGACCACTGACGAGCAGTGGCAAAACCTAGTAGAAACAACGCTACAAGCACGGAGGTTAGCAAGTGTGTGAACATGATGAGTTGGGTGACATTATACCTATTGGTGTTGAACTAAACTCCGATGCCATAAATGGTATGTGGATGGGTGACCGAATCGCCTACCTGAAAGGTTATGACCTAAGCAATCGGCGTGACATTCTGTCATGGCTGGAAGCAGTCGTAGAGATACACGACCAGTTCGTAGCAGAGTTTATGGCTAGTAAGTTTGAGGACTTGCAACCGTTGGAACTGCCCGATAACCCGTTGGTTCGTTGGAAGATTATTCGTGACTCCGTTTATAATGCGGTGAAGCAGTTCACAGATGTCACTAGCGTGTTGGATGTGATTGACAAACTAGGTGTGACACTGGATGAGTACATGACAGCGTTCACTACCAACAAGTTCGGTGGCTATATGGACCGAAAAACTTTTGCCGAGTTTGAATCCGAAATGTGTAACGAACGCCCTGTGTACATGAAAATAGTGCGTAAATACGGGCTAAATCGCAACATGGTGAAAAGTTTCCAAGAACTATACGAACCATTAGTGGTTCGCATACATGGTCGTGGCAACAACCTAGGACTAATTAGAAAAGAATTCCATGAAATGATTTTAGCAGGGACAATACCTGATAAAGAGATAGTGGAAATGATTAACAGTAAATACAATACTACCTATGTTGTTGACACAGTTCGCTGGCACAGGCGACAAATGAAAAAGAAGGATGTTTAACTATATGTGTTACTATTTGTCCATGCTAATTATTGGAGGTTCTAAATGAGAATAGATACAGTCAATCAGAAAATCTTTATAAGACAGTCATGGTTAGGTGACATGACTATCTGTCCTGAGCGTGCAAGGCTTGGTCAGGTTCGTCCCGAATTCAGGACGGGTTCCGATGCGACAATCATCGGAACCTCGCTCCATGCTGGCATTGAATCAGTGCTGGACGGTCGTTCGTCAGACATTGCCGACATGCTTGAAGTTGTGAACAACGAGTATGAAACTTTGGAAACAACGAATTATAAAAAGACGAACATTGACCCAGAGAAAATTCCTGCCTATCTGGAATCCATGTCGCTTGCGTTTTATGAGGGCATCCTGCCCCATGTTGAGCAGGGTGGCAAAGTGGAACACAAGTTCTCGTCACCACTTGGCTTTACCATTGGCGACTTCGCCGTTTATGTGGAAGGCACAATGGACTATGTAACCCCTAGCGGTGTTATTTGGGACTGGAAAACAGCCAGCCGTCAATATAACATTAAGGAAAAACAGAAGTCCAACATCCAAGCCAGCGTTTATGCTGACGCTTGTGTCTCGTTGGGGTTATCACCCAGTTACCCAGTGGATTTCCGTTTCGGTGTTATGGTTCGCCAAGAGAAACCGAAATCGCAAATCGTTTCTATCGTTCGTACCGAAGCGCATGGACAATGGTTGCGTCAATACATTCGTGGTGCAGTAAACACAGCCATGAACAGCGGTTATGAAAACAACTGGCTAATGAACGACTCATCGGCGTTATGTTCCGAGTCGTGGTGCGGATACTGGACCATCTGCAAAGGTGCGTTTGTCCGTGCTGGAGATGATTCTTTTCCCGAACAGTTGGATGTCTAACACACCGATGCTACACTTTTTATCAGTTCACGAACGACACGATTTGGTCACCTCCAGTCAGGTCGTGTCGTTCACTAATGTAATACCAAACAACAAGCAGGAGGCTTGACATGAATACCATCAGCAAAGACCAATCCATAATCACACAGGTGGCTGCAAAAATTGCAGCAGACCTGACACCGAAAACGGATGACATTATGACGAACATCGCTAATTGGGCGATTGCGTTTGATGCCACCACGGATGCCCTGCTAGAAAAGCATGGCATGACCAACAACGGTATGACCGAACAAGAAGTAACACAGGCTGTTATTTCAACCTTTGGTGCCACACCAGTTGAAACCCCAGCCCCAGCACCTCAAGCATCTGCACCAGCAGGAGGCTTTCAGGTTCGCATTAAGGGCAAGCAACACGGACCAATCCCAGCATGGCTACACAGCGAATGTGCCAAGGTTGGCGTGACCGAAGTGTGGGACAACCGTGACGGATTGTCAGCGAACCCTAAGCGTCCTTGGTTCAAAGCAGTACAGGGCGACAGTGCGTTTTGGGAACCACGAGCAAAGCGTTAAACAAACATGACACCTGCTCCCGATTACACGGAGCGTTGGGCAAAGATTGGACGGGGCGAGAACATCGCCCCGTCCGATTTGTCTATAACGCCAAAGTTTAACTACTTTACGCCACTTGAAAAAGCGGCTGATGATTATGTCCATTGGGCTCAAACCCCACACGAACGAATTTACACAGGTTTCAGCGCAATTGATGCCGAGATGCGAGGGATAGCCCCAGCCGAATTATGTTTGGTTAACGGCTACTCGCACAGCGGTAAAACGCTGGCACTGTTGCAGATACTTGTAGCGAACAAAGACAAGCGGGTCGTGTATTTCTGCCCCGATGAACCACGCACACTGACACTCATAAAGTTAGCATGTGTGGTACACGGTGTAGATGCGAACCAGTTGGAACAACAAATCGCTAACAACGACCGCACAGCCATAAACCTGCTTAAGGACACAGCACGGGAACACTTCCCGAACCTAGCCGTGTTTGACCAAACAGTCTCACTACTGGACATGGAACGCTCGTTAAGCGAAGTTTCAGATGCCATTGGTGACCCACAACTTATTGTGGTTGACTACTTGGAACTCATAACAGGTGCTGGCGAAGATGTTCCGTCCAAAGCGAACGCAATCAAAGCGTTCGGTAAACGCCATAATAAACCGTTGCTGGTGTTACACCAGTCATCACGGTCATCGGGTGCCGATGGAAAGAAAATGACCATCAGTTCAGGTGCATATGGTGGTGAACAGCAGGCTACACACATTATTGGTGTACGCCGTAAACGCTTTGAGATTGAAGGTTACATTCGTGACCTGCAAGAAAAACTGGAGCGTTCCGCTAACACCGAAAAGATTATGGAGAAAATTGAATCACTACAGTACGAGTTACGAATCCACATGGATACCGTCACACTCAACTTAGTGAAATGCAAGCGTCCTGCTTCGCAGTTGCTTGACGATATGGACTTCACAATTGAATATGGCACAGGTCGCCTACACAGGTTGGACACTGGTGTGTTACCTTGGAAAGACACGCATCCCAGCGTGGACAATCCACTAGAACAATTAACTCTCGCAGAAACCTTGGAGGACTGGTGATACCTGATTACATTATGAGACAGTTCATCACACTGTTTCGTGGGCGGGGTGATGTTTACGGACATAACGAAGGTCGCTGTGTAAAAGAACAGTTGACCGAGAAAGTGTTCCAACAACACCTGACAGGGGAAGCACCAATCGGTGTGTACCCGATGCTCCCACACGCCGACCAATATTATGTGGCATGGGGTTGCGTTGACTTTGACACAGCCGATGCAGACCAACACGCAGTCAAACTCCATGACGCATTGCTAGAAGCAGGCATCGTGTCATGGATAGAGAAATCCCGTAGCAAAGGATTCCATGTTTGGGTGTTCGCTGACCATGCTGTCCTCGCTGAAGACATGCGAAACATGCTGGTAGTTGCATCACATGTAGCGGAAACACCAACCACCGAAGTCAACCCGAAGCAAACCACTTTGAAAGCAGGACAATATGGAAACTATGTTCGCCTACCATACCCGAATGTCGCAGACACTACGACAGACAAGCAACGCATCTTCAACAGGAACCATGTGGAGCAGGGCAAGTTCACTAGCCCGTTGTTGTTCAGTGACTTTGTTCAATCTGCCCACCATCATCGGACTCCGCAGGAAGCGATTAAGCGCATCGCATCCATGTATCAACCACCCAAGCAAACAGCGGTCGTAAACCATGAATATGTTTATGACGCAACTCTTGATGAGGCTATGCAACTCCTTAGCCCGTTGGGCAAAGTCATTTGGCGTGACGGACCGTTAGCAGGCAAAGACCGTTCATCCACACTGGCTAAGTTGGGTCACGAAACTGTGCGCAGTGGACTCAACCCTAGTCAGACGAAGATTGTGTTGATGACAGCGGACAAGCGGTGGGGCAAATACCATTTGCGCCATGACGGTGAACTAGAAATAGACAAACTAGTAGTTAGGGTACATTCGTGACAACCATTATCGCTATTCAAGGTGACGACTATTGTGCAATCGGTTCCGATTCACAATGGACCGATGATTATAACCGTGTCGGCAAAATGAACCAGCCCAAAGTAGTCAGCGTAGGACGATACCTGATAGGCGTGGCAGGAGACACTCGTGGTGCTAATGTTATTCAACATGCTTTCAGCCCACCAATCCTGCAACCCAAACTCAGTGGCGCACGGCTAGTGAAGTTCATCGTGTCGCACTTTGTGCCAGCGTATAAAGAATGTTTAGAAGCGCATGGTGTTGGTCGCCCACAATATGATGACCAGCCAGCGAAATCCGCTAACGAGATTCTGGTGTGCGCAAACGGCATCGTGTTCCAAATTGATGAAGATTATGGGACCGAAACAGACACATGCAACCTTTATGCAATCGGGTCTGGCGCACACTTCGGACTCGGAGCCATACAGGCATACACCAACGGTAAGAAAGTGTTGCAGGCTAACGCTAAGCAGACGCTGCTCAAGTCTTTGACTGTGGCAGCGAAGTTTGATTCAGGTAGTGGCGCACCGTTCCATACCTTTATACAGACTGCGAAACCATAATGGGAATTGAATACTCTAAGAAGCGTTACAAACAAGTACAGAAAAAGAAAGCCGCCATTATACCAAAAGCGGGACCAATCAAAGTAACCAAGGCTGATGGGACCGTAGAAATACAGGAAGTTGACCCAAAGGCTGTACGCAAGACCATTAAGAAAGGTCAGAACAAAGCGTACAAACTGAAAGTTGATTCAAAGCCTGTTCCGAAAGGCAGACCACGCATGACTCGTTATGGTCGTGTGTTCACACCAGCGACCACACTCCAAGCAGAAGCAATCATAGCCCAAGCATGGAACGGACCCAAGTACGAAGGACTAGTGGAAGTGGACTGTGTGTTCACCCCCGAAGGCACAACCGTTACAGTCACACCAGTTGACGGCACGCAATCAAAGTTGCGTGGCGACATAGACAACTATGTGAAACTGCTTATGGACGGTCTTAATGGTGTCGCATGGTTAGATGACAAACAAGTAATCGTAGTCAGGGCGGAAAAACGATGAGCAAAAACCAATCTGATTATGATATTCCAGCCCGCAAATTTGACTTCCATCAAGACCTGAAATTCGGTCATAAAGGTGAGAAACTTGTAGAAGATTTTCTTGATGCCATGTCAGGTGGTTCCTTTGAGGTCAAGACAGACCGCTACAGGAATGGTCGCATGGTTTTAGAAATGACTCATAACCCTAGGAAGAAGGTGGATGAGGAAGGTAAACCATTATGGAAGCCTTCTGGGCTTGCCATAACGAAAGCAAAATGGTGGGTATATGTTTATACCTTGGATGGCTCCTTTGTAATCGTCAGCACGGACAGAATCAAACGATACCTAAAAGCCAACAAGGAGAGATTTAATCCCAAGAAATATCATGGCTTCGCTATGGCATCCAGTAACCCGTCAAAAGGATACTTGTTGCAACCCGAAGATGTGATGGACATGATGATTAACACAGAATACGATGAAGTACGAACCAACAAGTAAAGTAGGAACCAGCGACATAGAGTTGCTCATGTTGCCATTCTCTGTGACGCATGACGACACTAATTGGGAGTTAATTGAACTAGTGGGTGATATCCTGTCCACGCTAAGCGAAACGGACCAGCAAGCATTACATGGAATATTTTATCAACGAAGCACTTATCAGGAGTTGGCAAGCGACTTGGGCATTAAGGCAAAGTCGCACGCATGGCGTAAGGTGGACTCCGCTTTGGCTAACTTGAAAAAAGCATTAATTAAAGACGAACGATTTATTGAAATGATGGGAGAAAAATATGGGATATAAAGTACATAAACCTAAAACATGGGATGCTGCTGCCGAATCACATCTAGCAAGATTATACATTGCAGATGTTGAACCCGAAGGTTTTGATAGACACGGACACTTCATTAGCACATGGGTATTGGAACTAGAAAATGGTTCATTTGACGAGGACGACATTGAACAAGTTGTTGATGTGATGATGAACGCTGGGGAAATTGCTATCAAAACGATGCTTAAAAACGGTATGCCATACAAGCATGGAGAAATGGTTGAACTGCTGTGTCGCAAACAACATGATTACGGTCACCAAAACATAAACAACTTTGGTGTTCTCGGTTTGTCTATTCGTATGTGCGACAAGTTTGCTCGCATTAAAAACCTACAACAGCGTGGCACCGAAGGTAAGAACGAATCATTATATGATTCGTATTTGGATGTGGTCGGATATGCTGCGATTGCTATGATGTACCATGACAAAACATTTCAACTAAAACTAGAAAGGGACAATAATGTCTGATTACGGAAAAGTAGGAACACATTACCAAATTGAAGACAACGAATTTTTTGTTGACGAAAAGTTTATCGTATCAACATTGATGGCGATAGTTTATGCGCTACGAGAAATCCACGAAAAAGACATGCCAAATCTTGATGGCGCAATTGAAACACTAGCAGGAAACATTTATGAAACACTTAAACTTGCCGACTCTTTTGGAACAACTAAGGTTGCTGGAGAAGGAACTGAGTAACGCTGGCGCACCGCAGACAGCGATACGCCGTTGCAAAGACCTAGAAGTGTCCATCAACTGGTTAGAGAAACATGCAAAACGATGACCTAAATCCCGATGATATGAGCGAACTGGAAGGTATCTTCGCTCAGATGATTGAAGATAATGAAACAGGTTTCGTTATGGAATTCGTTATAAGTCGTCTAGCCGCCAAAGAACTTGTGGAAGCATGGTACGATGCAGAAGACGGTGATGTTGACGCACTGTACTTATGCTTGCACGAATACGGCAAAATTATGAAAGAAATCTATTACGCCTTAGAAGACTACTAACTATTTCTCTTTAGTTAAAATACCTTCAGAAACCAATTTACTGATGTAGTTGTCGGTCTTAATCTTGCGACCGACCTGCTCACTTGCCTGCTGTTCAGGACCAACATAACGAACAGGGATACCAAACCAGTTCAAAATGTTAGCCAACTGACGCTCGTTATACGATGCTTTACCACCAGTAGCACCACCAGTCACACGGTTCATCTGAGCCAAAGTCGGCATAATGTTCTGAAGAATGTAAGACACACGCTCGTCAATCGTCACACGCCCCTGCTTGTCCTTGCCGACAAGAGCATCACCACCAATCAATCTTCCCAATGGAGCGAGGACAAGAGCGTCAAGACCTTGTGCAGGAACCTTCTTTGTCTTGAAAGGTCCAACATCAATACCCAACTGCCTGCCTGCCGCAAGTTCAACAAGCACCTTAGGGAAAGGTGCCATCTGACCAATAAGCCTTCTAGGGTCAATCAACGATTGCAACTGTTGTTCCAAACGAGTATTCGGAAGGTCAGGGGTTATCAACCACTGACCGCCAACATCAGCAACAACCATTTCCATACCATCAATGTTTATGGTTTTCTTTTCTGTTGCTGGACCACCAATAGCGGTAGGACCCCAATCCGAAACATAACTAGGCAACGGAACATCCTCACCGACAGGTGAACCTTCCTTAAGACGCTCATAAGTTATATAGGCGGCTGGGTGAGTCCACTGTTCAACAATCTGCAACGGCACATTTCGGCTTGTCCAAGTCCAAAACGGAATAATAGATTTCGCTGCCTCATCCAAACCGCTAACATCGCTATAATCAAAATGGTAACGACTAATGCGGGCAACCGCTTGGTCGTAAGTATTACCCTTAGTCAGCGAATCAATTGCCATAGGCAAACGAACAGCACGCTCAACAAAATTGTTCTTGTTTTGGAAAGCCCTAGTGTAAGCGTTGTTGGTTATACGCTCACCAAATGACCCACGGATAACAGCACCCTTGAGTTCGTCTTGCGCACCACGACCAGTAGCCTCAGTGATTTTCCAAGCAGTTTCATAAATAGCGGCTTTTTCTGGTGGAAGACCAGACAAGAACTTAGCCCAATCCTCAGGACCCTTACCGATTGCTCGTGCGGCACGGAAACCCATAATGGTATGTTCAGGGTCAACACCAGCAACCCAGTTCATGTATGTTGCGGAGAAACCGTTACGAGTAAAAAATCCCACGCTAGAAGTTGCATAAGTCTTAAAGAAGTTCATCGCTTCACGATACGACTTATTGAAAATGTTTCTATTAGCAACAGAACGCAACTTATCTAAGTTCGGTTTCCAAACAGACAGCAGTTCCTCAGGCATTTGAACACCCAAACCATAAATCTCCTGCCAACCTTCCTCGGTAACATCAACCAAAGTACCAAAGTTCTTAGCATTAACTATCGCCGTATCAACAGCAGGAATAGCAACCATCTCAAGACGAGCCAACTTAGCCTCGTTAGAGTGCAACAAAGTAGTCACACGCTCGTAAGCCTTAGCCACATTCGGGTCACCAAAGTTCTTAATGTTTTGCATACTACGGTCAACCTTGCGAAGCCATGCAGAAGTTTCACCACCAGCCGCACCCTTAGGAGGTTGCGACCTGAGCAGAATACGGATGTCCTGAATGTCTCGTTGCAACTGCAAACCAGTTGTATTAGACCAAGTTTTAAGAACCCGTGCTTGATTAAGCATAATAGCCAAATCTTCGCCAACAGACTTCTCTTTACCAGCAATCTTCTCTGCCTTCAAACCAAGGTCAGCGTAAGCCTTATCAATCAACTTTTCGGTTTCAATATAACCACGGCTCACTTGGTTTGTCCGTGTTGCAATCATCTCCTGCGCTTGCGTCCTAGAGATAATCTTCTTCTGACCACCCAACACAACCTCAACAGTTTCTGTTGCTTGCAACATCTCCTTAGCCTTCTGAGCCTTGGCAACCCGTGCGTTCTGTGCTTTAGTTAATCCACCCTTGCGTCCAGCCAAACTCTTAAGTTCGTCCTGTGCGGACGAACGCATATTGGCAGAGTTAATCAAATCAGTAATCTCTTGCTCCTTAGCAGCCCTTGCCAAAGTTGTGTTCAAAGCCTTTTCTTCGTAGCGTCCACCCAAAACATCTTGGACAAAATCATTCTCAGCAACATACTGAACAGGGCTGGTACCATCCAAGTCAGGTTGCGAAACCGAGATATCGGTCCGCATCAACACAGCATGTTCACCAGCCAAGTTTGGGTCACCAATAGCGTCATCAAACCAACCCTGAGGTACAACCATGCCCTCAAGCGGTGAACCACTTACAGGATGAACAGCATTATGAAGATGGTCACCCAAAGCCTTCTCCAAAATGGACCTAGAAAGAACATCAACATCATCAGGTTCAACCGCAGGGATAACACTATGAAGTTGATATTGGATGTCTTCTAATGCACCAGAAATCAAATCCTCGCCAACAGCAGTACCCCGTGGAACTTTGCCATGAAACTTTATGGTTTCAATCAACTGAGCCAACTCTGGGTATGCTTGCTCAAACTCTGGGCTGAAAGCACCAGAGGAATTATAAAGTGCTGTTTGCTCACGCATAGTTACAGCCAACTCAGGCATACCATGCTTCTCCAATGAACCAGCAATGTTGTCAGCCAAACCATTAGGCGTAGTATTAAACAAACCACTAAAGAACTCAGGGTTACGCAAGTCAACCAAAGAATCCTCATCAGGAGCATGGACAGCAACCGAACTAGGGAAAGATTCAAAACCTTCCTCAGTTGGCTTTGTCCTCATAACATTAAAGTCCTTAGCATCTCTAGGGACCGCACGGATGTCCTCTGTTGTACCGTAAACAAAACCGTCACTGTATGTTGCTCGTGAACGCACATCACCCAGCACGGTGAACGCTTGTTCTCCGTCAACCAAATCATAAAACTGTGATTCAAGTTGTTGACGCATAGCGTCACCCTCTGCACCATCAGGCAAACTGTCAATCACATCACGCAACTCTTTTTGGCGTGCCTTAATAGTGCGAATCTCTCGTGCTTGTGCTTGTCCACGCCCGTTGATAATCTTTTCAGCAAGCCACTCTGGAGACTTCTGGTCCAACAACACAGGATTATGGTTTGGGTACATAGTTGAATAAACTGCCTTCAACTCTTGTGTAGCCGCATACCTATCAGGGTTTTGCAAAGCAACTTGTAGGTTGGCAATTTCGTCAACCATAGCCTGATGGACAATAGCAAAGTCACCACGCAATGCTGCAT
>Ga0247722_10002026_pt1 | contig 10758 bp, 11 predicted proteins | sample MSEWelMarce3H_FC_FD_189094 | JGI IMG/M metagenome (GOLD analysis project Ga0247722, IMG submission 189094) | Subsurface sediment microbial communities from gas well in West Virginia, United States - MSEEL Well Study Marcellus 3H_FC | ecosystem: Environmental > Terrestrial > Deep subsurface >...
CTAATGGAATTACGTTTGAGGATTATTGTTCAAATTCTTGTTTTTTTGCTTTTGACTTTACACCTGATCTTTGCAATTCATTTCATGACCATGGAGCGAAGGCCGGAGTAATCGATCTACATGTGGGCTTCTATGAAGCTCTACCTAAAAACATTACCTGTATTGTCTATGCTTCATTTAAAGAAGTTATAACTATCAACAAGGATAAGCAAGTCACACTTTCAATGAATGGACTAGTTTAAAAATGTCTGGACTCACAAATGAATATGTTGAAAAAACAGGAAAGAAAATTTTGGGTGAAATATTTTTGGGTACGTTTCCTTGTGATTTTCACCCATTAACAAAAAACAAAAAAACTTTTTGTCTCGTTTTTAACTTATCAAAGCATGATACTAAAGGATCACATTTCATTGCTATATTTGCTTCAGAAAAAGAAATCATATATTTCGATCCATATGGAAATACGATTTCAAATACATTTGTCAAAAAATTTATAGAAAATAACAAGAAAAAAAGATCACTAGTTGTTAATAGTAAATGCATTCAAAGCTGCTCAAGTATATTTTGCGGATTTTTTTCTTTAGGTTTTTTGTTATCTCAAAAATATGGTATTACACTAAAATCCTTCATATCATTTTTTGACTTAGATAATTTGGAAAACAATGATGAAAAAATAATAGAGTTTATACAAAAATATGTTTAAATTTTTATTTATTAATTCATAATGAAACATACATTAAACATTAAATACTATATTTATCATGAAAATAATTGAAATAAAATATTATAAACATAAAAACCACCACCATTTTTTTATTTTTTAAACATAAGTCAATTAAGTAAATTTATTTTTGTACACATTTTCCAAAGTGATTCTGTGTTTCATTAAACTGATGTGGTTTTTGTTTGATACTTCTTCAAAGGTCCTGATTACCTTCAAGATAGCATTTGCGCAGCATTTTTTGATTTCTGCAAAAATAAAGTTTTAAATTTTATGCAATAATTTTTGTTTTTTCATGTAAAAAGATAATTTAAGTCTATTTTTGAGCATTGTTGAGAAAATGTTATAAGTCATTTCGGAAGTATCTCGACAAAAAAGACGCAAATTACTACAGAATAGTTTGAATGTAAAATCTTCAATTTTTTGATAGACTTCGATTTTCTGGTTTAAACATAGCGGAGAGTGTTTGTGGACTGTAAAAAAATTAAGGTAAAAAAATTTTGTTGAGTTCCATGTTCAATTCCGTTAATTTATCAGAGATTTCCCTCCATGAATTGTCTTTCATAGAATATCTTTTATCTAATTCTTTTGATAGTAAGTTTTTCTGTTTCAAGAGTTCTTCGGCTAATCGGAGTTGAGCTTCGGGTATTTGTTCAAAAAATACTTTAGCTGAAAAAATTAATATTCAGGGTCAAGTTGAAGGACTGTCATTTTTGCAATTTTGAGTTTGGAAAAACAATCATATAAGCAGTCATCTATTTTTTCTAATTTTTCATTATATACATTTAAAAAAGCATGTTTTCTTTCATTAAGAATATTTTTTCTTCCATAAAGGTCCGATATTTCTGATTTAAGTGAATTAAGAAATTCTTGCGCATCTAGAAAGTCTGAAAATATATATTTCTAAAATTAACCATTTGTAAAAATGTAAATTGCACATTGCAAACAAGTTAGGATTTGACAATTACAAGTAAAAATTTTGTTTGTTTCCAGATGAGAAATAATTTGCTTCAAATAGGATATTTTTTCTGCGTTTGTTAGTTGTTCCACAACTGAAATATAAATTAATCTACTTATTAGTAAATAGTAAAATATTAGAGTGTGAGCCGATTGATAGATTTAAATCTACTTGTTAAATTTATGGAAGAATTTAGGATTGTCTTGAATGATTAATTTCAATGCCTCAATTATATTAGGGGCAAGACCAAGTGGTAGATTGAACTCAAAAGCCTTCTCATCTTTTGTTTTCCTAAGAAATGAGAGGGCTGCATAATCCTGAAATGCAGCATTTCTCCCTTTCTCACTTCCATCTACCATTGAGCACTGGACAATTACATTTTGCGAGATCTTAATTTTTTTTGCCACAACATTGTCTGGATCGTTGTTGAACAAATTGTAGTCCAGATTCTTATCATTGAAAACCGGTGCATCTCTACCCCTCTTTTTTTCAATTATAACTGAAGAATCAAACATTTTCTCATTCTCATTCTCACCTTGGCTTTGACCTCCGACCGGCTGAACCTGCTGATTAGCAGGGTTTAGGGTGTTTGCCGCATATGCAGATGTTGATGGAGGAGCATTTGCATTTGAAGTAGTTACTTCCATCGGCTGCTGCTGTTGAACCTTAACAGATGACTTTTTAGGTTGGGATTTCTTAGGTGTTTTGGGTTTTTCCATTTTCTGCTTCTTAATCAATTCTTTAATCTTAATCGGAGTTACCTTCCTTTTTTGAGCTTTTTGGGTTTTTTTCTCTTTCTCAATCCTAAGTTTCTCCTTCAATAGAGCAACCTCCCTCTCGGCATTGGAAGTACCTTCGTCACCCTCCTCCTCCTCCTCCCCACTTTCGATTGAATCGGACCCATCATCAGACTCCTCAGCGTCCGGCCTGTAATCGCCATCGACAGTTTTTTCGAGCCCTTCTTCCTCGTCCTCCGTTTCCGAGTAGATTTCGGCATCTTCGTCAGATGAGATGACGACCTCTTCCTTCGGCGTCCGCTTTTGCTTTTTCTTGCCATCAACTTGAACTAAAATATAAATTTTAAAAATATTTTAATATTGACAAACAAATTTAATCATTTCTAATAAAAGTTATCTTTAAATAGTGAAAAAACTTACGTTTTGGAGTGTTCTTAGTTGCTTGACGGGGCATCTTAAATTGTTTTGAAGTCTTTTCTCGTTGAAAAACAAAAGAAAAGTGAGATGTGACATGTTTTGCTCCCCTTATATATCATCATCTCCAATAGATAAAAGATCAGAGAGAGATTATTTTGAAGAGGGAAGGGAGGGATTTAAATGCGTGAAGTCTGTAAATAACACCTAGTTCAAAATTTTTGATTGCCAATTCAAGTGGTATTGAAAAATGGAGGAAATAAATTTAAAATGTCCAGAAGTAAACTGCCCATTGATATTCAAGAAAAGGTATAACCTAAATAGGCATTATGAAAAGTTTCATCTTCATGCAACGATTGTTGAAAAGTGTTATTTGTGTGGTCAAATTTTTGAAAATTGTCATAAACTCCAAGAACATTATATTTCACATCATACTTTCAATAAAAAGTTTAAAGTAATTGAATCTGCTTTCAGAAAATCCATAATTACCTATCGATATACATTTCGTGAAAATGAGTTTAATTTTCCAAAATCTCAGCATAACATTCGAAAAAATGTGTTCAATACTATTTTATGTGAAGCAGCAAAAAAAACTGTTTGCAAAGTAAGTCTTGTTTATATTGCTTTGATGCAAATGACAGATAACGAAGGTGAGAAAGTGAGCTCTGCAGCAATTCCCTTTAGGGCACCCTCATTTATTGCAAATGCATTAGTGAAAAGAAACATCTCAAAAAACATTACAAGGAGTTTTCAGCATCAAGGGAGAAATCTGGAAGATTTTATGAATAGTGGATCAAATTGGCAGTTTGATAGAGGTTTAGTCTTTCATATTGAAATTGCTGAATTGAAGCCAATTGTTGGCGGGAGCATAATAGAAGAAGAGAAAAAAGTCAATATTTCAGAATTGAATAATCAAAAGTTTCTATACAATCCTTCAAACAAAGACCAGAAGTGTTTTCTTTATTGTGTTGCAAAATTTCTCCACAAAACTGATCCAAAGTCGAAAAAGAGTGAGGAAACACAATTAAGAAAACATATTAAAAAATTTAATACGAAAAACATTTCTTTCCCAATTTCAATACAAGGAATTAATAAATTCCTAAAACAAAATACACACCTTGATTTAAAAATTAACATACTTACTCGTACCTCAAACATATTTGGAAAAGAAAAAATTTTTCCTTACGAATATGGACTTGGAAATGGAAAGAAAATAATGAACATTTTATTTGTGCAAAAACAAATAAAATTCACAAGTGTTAATCACTTTCTACTGATTAAAGATGTTGATAAATACTTACGAGCAATTTATATCAATGCAAAAAAGGTGAAGTCATACCAAAAAACAAACTTCTGTCTAAATTGTCTAAACAGTTTTTCTAGCTTGTTTCATCTGAATGAACATACTAAAATTTGCTGTATGAACAAGCCAAGACTCGAATTAATCCCAGAAGAGAAAAGAAGAAAAATAAAATTCAGAAACTATGAAAAACAACACAAGCTTGAATACATAGCATTTTTAGACTTTGAATGCTCGCTTCCTAAAAAAGAAAACTATTGTTTTGTTTGTTCTTCCTTAAAATGTAAATGTGATGCATCTTTCACAGATACATTAAGCAATCAAGAGCCGATTGGGTACAGTTTTGTTGTAATTGGACCTGATGGAAATGCTATACATGAAAATTCATATATTGGAGAAAACGCTGGAGAAGTTTTTGTTGAACATTTGTTGCAGCAAGAAAAAAACTGGATTAAACCACTTTTTTCACTATCCCAGGATCTTGAAATGACAAAAGAAGATAAAAAATTATTTTACAGCTCAAAATTTTGTTATTTATGTGATACAGAATTCACAGAAAATGTTGTGAAATGCAGAGATCATTCTCATATTACTTCAAAATTTATTGGAGCTGCTTGTCAACAATGTAACCTTAGACGCCAAAGACCCAGAAAACTCAAAATATTCATACATAATGGCTCAAGATTTGATTTCCATTTCATTGTTAAAGCACTTGCTAAATATGGGGATGCAATTGAGTCGATTAATGTTTTACCATATAATGGAGAAAATTTTAGAACATTATCGTTTAATTGTTTTGAATTTAATGATTCACTTGCATTTTTACAAGCACCGCTTGCTCAGTTATGTTCTGATTTAAAGGAAACAGACCATAAATATAACATTTTAAAGTCCACATATATAGTTAAGACAGATGGGCAATTTGACAGAGAAAAATTTGACATGGTGCTACAAAAATCGTTCTTCCCATATGAATATTGCACAAGTTTAAATCTAATGCAAAAAACAACAAAATTACCAAAAAGAAGAGAGTTTTATAGTTCACTTTCAGAAGAAACTATTTCAAAAGAAGACTACAAATTTGCAAAGAAAGTTTGGAAAAAATTTAACTGTCAAAATCTAGTTGACTACGCTAAAGTATATTGTAAAATTGATACAATATTACTCGCTGAGGTTTTCCAAAAATTTAGGGATGATATGCATAAATTTTCTGGTCTCGATCCTGCGCATTACATTTCTCTTCCGTCATATAGCTATGATAGTATGCTAAAAATGACAAAATGTGAAATTCAATTGCCTTCTGATATAAACATGGTCCAGTTCATTGAGTTCGGAAAAAGGGGTGGAGTCGCTTTTATTGGAAGCCGCAGACTAATTCCCTCATCGCGTCCAAAAATGGAATCAGAAATTGTTTACATCGATGCAAATGTGAGTTTAATTAAATTTTAAAATGCCCATTTTTTTCTACCTGTACAATATAGCCTTGGATGATAATATTTTTGGTTTTTTACTTAAAATTTATTTTTTATTTTCCAGAATTTATATGGCAACGCAATGATGCAGAAACTCCCGTTATCAGATTTTGAATGGATGTCTCAAAATGAAATTGAAAATTTCGACTTGGAAAAAATTAATCTTGATGGTGATGAAGGCTATATAATAGAGTGTAATTTAAAGTACCCCAAAAGATTGCACAACTCTCATAACAACCTCCCATTGGCACCTGAGATAATAGAAGTTTGCGAGGAAAATCTTTCACCTTATGCAAAAAAAGCGCTTTTGTTAACAGATAGCAAAAAAAAATATAAGGATGTAAAACTAATTTCTTCATTCCATGAACACAAAAATTATGTTGTTCATGCTAAAAATTTAAAATTATATAAAGATCTTGGACTTGAAATTCTAAGCGTTTCTAGAATTTTGAAATTTAAGCAGTCAAATTTTATTGCTCCCTTCATCCAAAAATGCACTCTCTCAAGACAAAACTCTTCAACGAAATTTGAGATGGACCAGTTTAAAAAATTGGTGAGTTACGTCATATTGAAATTTTTTAAAATAAAAAAATAAAATTTGTTGGAGACACCCAGTGAATCGAACTCAGGACCTACTGATCGTGAGTCGAGTATGCTAACCACTGGAATATCTCCAACAAATATTTTTCTTACCCAAAATTGCGTGTTTAAGTAAAATAGAATATTAAAATTTTTTAAAAATAAAAACAAAACTGTTGAGACACCCAAGTGAATCGAACTCAGGACCTTGCGATCGTGAGTCGAGTACGCTAACCACTCAAATGTCTCAACAGTGATGCTATCATTTCAAAATGAGCGTAATTAATTCTATTCCGGGAAAAGGGGGAGGAGCGCCGCTTTTTATTGGAAGCCGCAATTTAATTCCCAGATCTCTATTTTGAATTTCTTTCAAATGAAACTATATTATTTTTTTCACAGGCAAACAGCGTTTTTGGAAAAACAATGCAAAATGTGAGGGACTATTCTACTGTTAAGCTTCATACATCAGGCAAATCTGCTTTGAAGGCTATTAGCAATCCAACATTCAAGAATTATACAATTCTTGGAGAAAACCTTGTACAAACAAATCATTTCACACCAACTATTGTTCATGACAAACCAATTGCAATCGGATTTTCCATTCTTGAACTGGTAAATTCAAATTTTTTCTAAAAGTTTTTTAAAATAAAAATGTGGTTCACTCACGGGGAATCGAACTCAAGACCTACTGAATGTGAGTCGGGTATTATACAACCCTGTAAGTGTGCCACATATAACAACATACAATTTTTAAAGTACTATACACCTCAGCGATAAAATTTTAATTAAAAATATTTTTAATTTCAGAGCAAATTCATCATGTTTGATTTCTGGTACAACAAGATGACAAAAAATTCACCTTGCACATTCAACCTCGGCATGAGCGATACGGATTCTTTTCTTTTTGAAGTAACCAAACCCAAATTGTTCTGGAAAAACATAGAACCCTACATGGACTTTTCTAATTACCCAAAAGACCATCCTAAATTTGATGACAGTAAAAAAGCGGAATTAGGATATTTTAAAGATGAACTCTGCGGTACCAAGAAATGTATAGAATTTATTGGACTAAGACCTAAGTGCTATGCTTTGAATTTGATTGACAAAAAATCTAACACTAAAAGTGAAAAGAAAATTTGTAAGGGGTTGGGTAAAGCAGCAATTAAAAACAGGCTGCGTTTTTCTCAGTACAAAAACTGCCTTGAAAATGAAATGATTCAAAGGCATGAATTTGCCTCTATTCGTTCAAAAAAACATGACATAAAAACAATAAGGCAGAAAAAAAAGGCACTTTCATATTTTGATAGTAAAAGATGGTTATTTGATTGCGGTATACATAGCGTCCCATATGGCTCAAAAAATATTAAGAAGTACTATAATGTTTGTATAATTTGTAAACAAAAGTGAACATGGTTTGATAGCTCAGTGGTAGCGTTGCCTTCAACACCCATTGTCTCTGCTCTTCGTCCTTTGGTTCGATTCCCGGCCTAGGACAAAGATCAGGGACAATGGGTGTGAAGTCGGCGCTATCAGTGACCTATCAAACACATGTTTTGAAAAAATATTCTTTTTGGAATTTGAAACATGTTTCTACTTTATTATCAATTGTTATCAATGTAAATATAAAAATAAATAATACATATAAAAATATTTCTCATTTTGATTGAAAAAATTATTTTTTTGTTTGAAAGACATCACTTATATCCTAGTGTTAGTAATAATACATATTAAAATCGGCCGATTCCTTAATTCTAGTGTTAGTAATATTTTTTTATAGTTTTATTTTTTTTCTTCAGTCTTCTCAGTCTTCTTGGGAAGTGGGTAATCATAGATATGCGCTCTTCTCGCAAGGTAACGCGCGTTGGAAGCCTCGAGGTGTTCGCGCAACCTCTGTCGCTCCTCGCCGTAACCGATGTCAAAAACTGACAACGGTCTGCGAATGATTGGCTGCCCGGTAAATTCATTAAATTGAGCGCGAGGGGGGATGTCGAGAATTAGCTGATTTTTCCTCTCATTGAATGAACCTTTTCGACTCTCCAAATCTGCAAAATTAATTTATTACAAATGAAAAACTTGATAGAATTATTTTTAAAATCAAACACAAAAACATAAACAATAAAATATTAATAAAAATCATTGTATCACACAACGGGATTCGAACCCGGGGTACCTTAGTCGTGGGTCGGGTGTGATAACCACCCGTCATGCGTTACAATGATATACAAAATGCAACTTCCAAAAATATTTATCAAAATCATTATCACACACAACGGGAATCGAACCCGGGGTACTTTAAGCGTGGGTCGAGTGTGGTAACCACCCGTCATGCGTAACAATGATATTATATTACCTCAAAAATGTGTAAATAAAATTCTCACCCAAATTTGAGTCCAATTTGCGTGCTTCGGGTTGTTTTTCTTCTTCTTCAGGGCTTTTTTGCGTTGCAGGTGGTTTTTGCTCTTTCCCCTCATCCTCATTTTCCTGCTCGTTTTTTTTCACGTCCATTTCCACATTTTCGGGTGATACTTGATTTCTCTGACACTTATTACAGCAGCATTTTCTATAAAAATATAGAATGATGAAAACTGCAGCAAAAGTTATCAGGACAACAAGACCAGCCACAACCACAACGATTAGGAGATGTTTCTGAACGAAATCCAAGTTCCACACACCAGAATTCTAAAAATTATTTACAATTTGAGTTTCAATTTTTTTAAAAAACTTTCAAAATAATTTAAAAACAAAACATGCCTTTGTAGCTCAGTGGTTGCGCAACGACCAATACCTGCTCATCTTTTTCATCCTTGACCGGGATTCGAACCAAGGTCAAGGATGAAAAAGATGGCAGGTATTGGCCGTTGCGCAACCACTGAGCTACAAAGACATGTTCACTTTTGTTTACAAATTCTTCCACTTTTGTTTACAAATTCTTTTGTTTACAAATTACATTATCACTTTCATAATAAAGTAGAAATAAAAATTTAATTAAAATTCTTACCGGTCCATAGGGATTTGGGTGGTCGCGTTCAGTTCGAGTTGTAGTTTCTGTCCCAGGGGACTCTTCAAACCATTCATCCTCAAACTCGGCGTCTTGGATCGAAAAGAGATTCTCACGTGTTGTTGTTGTTGTTGTTGGTGGTGGTGTTGTTGTTGTTGTTGATGGTGTTGTTGTTTTCTTTCTATTTCTTCTTCGCTTTTGTAGACTATCTTTTAGAGCACTTGCGAGTTCATTGTTATGATTTAAAAGTTTTGCAATAATCTCAGACTCTAAAAGACACTTTACTCCGCGTTCGTCCCCCAATCGCCGTTCCTCATCCTCAAGATAAGAGCGCGCAGATAAATTTGGAGCCTCTTTTCTTCCTCCAATGCCATGTTCAATCGAGTACTCAATTCCTCGATTTTCCGGACCGTTACCTGACACCTCGCCAAGTCCCTCTCCAGACACTGAATCCAGTCTTCCTGAAGTTGGTTTCGCACTCGCCTTCGTTCCAGGGTATCTAGCTGAAGTTGCAGTTGTAGAAGATGTGGGGGTGGTTGTAGCTCTTGATGCTGGTGGTGTCTTCGTGGTGGAGGGATTGGGTGGTACGGTGGTGGAGGTGATTGTTGTCTTGGCGGTGTTTGTGACATTCTCGTCTTCTTCGTCGTAGTACTCTTCGTAGTTCTCTTCAAAAGTTTTTATTTGAACGAAAAAAAGCACAAACACGAATATGAGAATTGACACTTTTTCACACTTCATTGTCTATTTTAAAGATCCCTATAAGCGTACTTTCTAAGAGCCTCCCTCTCTGCTTCCTCCCTCTCTCTACAAAGTCTTTCAAACTCCTCCTTTTCTCTTCTTTCTTGATCTTCCCGATCTCTCCTCCTCTTTTCTTCTTCACGTTCTCTCTCTAGTCTTTCACGCTCGTACTCCTCTTCTCTTAATCTGTCTCTACCTGACATTTTTTAGTCCATTAAATTATTAAAAATAAAAACAAAAATTTCAAATAATTTTAAGAGCGAATCAGTATTAAGTATTCTAATCTGCTCTTCAATTTCTTTTGCTTTTTTTTCTAGATTTTCTAATTCTTTTAATAAGAGACTAATATCCATAAAGTATTTTAAGGCTATAAAAACTAAAATAGACTGACCAAAAAAGTCAAAAAACACCCCAATCATAAACTTTTTACAAACCCTCGCGAAAGCCGGACACGCTTTTCCACTCCCGGGACACGCATATCACACATATTGTGCATACCCATTAAGTGTTGCTTTTGGGTTGTGAAATGGAAGATATACTATCAGAACAGACAAAAAGTCTAATGACAGAAAAGAAAATTATAATAAACGAAAATGAAAATGAAACAATGTGCACCCGCTTTTTGAGAAAAAAATATAAATGTGTGATGTTGTGGTTTCTGTCCATAATTGCATTTTCGCAATTATTAATAATAATTTTTGACAAATTTATTGACGAGGAAATATTTAAAAAAATACTTGAAAAGATTTCAAACTCAAATTCTAGTAGAACAATCTTACATTAGAGATTTTTTTTCAGAATCTAAAGCGCGCATATGCAACATGTTGTAAAAAGAAATTTA
>Ga0247722_10002027_pt1 | contig 10758 bp, 9 predicted proteins | sample MSEWelMarce3H_FC_FD_189094 | JGI IMG/M metagenome (GOLD analysis project Ga0247722, IMG submission 189094) | Subsurface sediment microbial communities from gas well in West Virginia, United States - MSEEL Well Study Marcellus 3H_FC | ecosystem: Environmental > Terrestrial > Deep subsurface >...
GTTCGTACTCGTCCACGAACCTGCAGAAATGCGCCTCGCGGTAAGAAGTTTACAAGACGAAGTTTGAATAAGACTAAATGAGAGTGAATATCATTGGAAATCACAAGAAGACTACAGGTGTCTCGCAAGATGTCTTTGTGCTTCATGGGATGCTCGTCCACGTGTTTGGAAAGGACATTCAAGTCCGACATGTTCCTCATTACTATCCTCAATGTGCTGAAGCTGAGGTTAATATCTTCATTGAGGTCATTAACCCTTCACTGTTCATGTACGCGTCCAAGAACATCTGGATTCCCAATCCTGAATGGACCTACAAGGATTGGAAGCCCTATCTGTCCATGGTCGATGAAGTGTGGGTGAAGACGCACGAAGGTATGAAGCTCTTAGAAGGAAACAAACTCTATACTGGTTGGACCTCTATTGATAAGACTATGCCAGAGGTCAAACATTTCAACAAGGCAATCGTTCCTACCGGTAAGAACATTTGGCGCAATCCTCGTCCAATCATCCAGACCTATTTGGGTATTCAAAAGCAAAAGCCTGAACTGTTTGCTAAATTACCTGAACTCCACATCGTTCACTCTCCAGACGCAGTTCCGCTACCTCCGTTACCTGAATCGTTGACGTCCAAAGTCATTCTACATTCAGAGGTGATGTCTGAAGAGAGTTATGATGCATTGTTGAAGGAATGTGGTTTGTGTATTTGTATGTCTGCAGCCGAAGGATTTGGACATGCAGTCAATGAAGCCATGTCTGCTGGATGTATTTTGATGCTCAGTCCAATTGATCCATTTGAAGAACTTGCACCTAAGGATTCCTTGTGGGTGTCTGAACTCAAACGAACGCCTCACCCTCAGTGTCTTGGAAACTTGTATGATGTGGATCTTCGTTCTCTTGCAGAGACACTTGAACAGTATACGGAACTCTCAGATTATGAACGTACACGAATGTCTCAAGCCTCACGTGATCTCTACGAGTCTCACCATGCAGAGTTCGTTCAGCGATTCAAGGGGGTTCTTACACAGAGTTTGAGTGGACTTCCAGAGTATTCCTTGCAAGAGCGTTTACCCAAGGAAGAGACTTTACCTAAGGTCTCTGTGGTCACCATTACACGCGATCGACGAGCGTTTATCCCCCTTGCTAAGTACTGCTTCTTGGCACAGGGATACCCTGAAGATAAATTGGAATGGCTCATTGTGGACGATGGAAAAGACCAAATCAAAGACTTGGTATCCGACTTGCCGAATGTCAAATATATCTTGGTCGATGAACCGATGACCATCGGTGCGAAGCGTAATTTAGGTGTTCAAAGCGCATCACACGATATGCTGGTGATGATGGACGATGACGATGTCTATCCGAACAATAGTCTGTTGACTCGTGTGGCGTTTATGCTTGCAGAACCCAAGAAGTCGTGTGTGTTTTCCACTACCATTCCGTGCTACGATATTCACAAAACAACAAGCTTTATGAACGTTCCTCCAAACACACTTCCAATGCGTGAACGTGTGTCGGAAGCGACGTTGGCATTCACACGAGCGTTTTGGGAGGAGCAGAAGTTTCCAGATGAACAGATTGCAGAAGGAGGCGCATTCATTCGCGGTCGCGAACAGATGTGCCGTGAAGTGTCTCCACAGGACGTGATTGTAAGTTTAGTGCATTCAAAGAATACCTCGAGTCGTAAAACTCCAGCAGGTGAAGCGAACGGATGTCATTATGGATTTAGTGATGATCTGTTTACGCTTGTGTCAGAGATCGGAGGACGGATTTAGAAGAAGCGCATGCCGCGAGACCTGCTCTTGCGCTTGCGACCACCTACTGTTGCGGTGCCTGAAAGCTTTGCTGCTTCCGCTGCGGCCCTCTCTGCATCTTCTGCAGCCTTCTTCACGTCGTCGGCTTGAGTAGTGTCGACATTACCACCCTTCTTGACCAACTTGGCCTGCTTGGCTCGGCGAGTGAGGGCGGCCTTCTTGCCGGTGGTCTTGAGACCGGCCTTCTTGAGGATCTTCTTAAGGGTCTTAACAGGGACGCCGCGTCGCTTTCCACCCATTTGATTAACTTCAGCTGGAGTTATTGTTCCGGACATTTTGTTTATTGAACGATACAATTTTTCCGCACTGGATCTAGCTTCGGCGAGACCTCTTCTTTTTGCCAAGTCCTGTGAGGACATTTCGAAAGCCTTTATACAAGCTAGAGGGAGGAGGTGGATCATTTGACGATGTCGTTGCGCTTTTACGATAATCATCAAGCCGTTGAGCGATTTGGGTTTCACGTGCTTCTCTAGCTTTCGTTGCATCATCCATATCTTTTTGGTATTGGGTTTGAATGTCCTGATCCTTCATCAGATTACCCATAGTTGACCGACTCGCAAGTTGTTTATCACGGAAATTTACTCCACCAAACAACTTCGCCCTCTTGGCGCGACGTGTCAAGGTTGCCTTCTTGCCAGAGACTTTGAGTCCAGCTTTCTTAAGGATTTTCTTCAAGGTTTTGACTGGGATGCCTGTGTGTTTAGTTCCACCGTAGTTCTCCATTTTAACTATTGACAGATATTTCACTACGCAGAGCAGGTCAAACATGGCTCGACGGTGAATTGCTGGGCCTTAGCGACTGCCTTCGTTCTCAAGTAATAGCACCCAGTCTTCAGTCCTTTCTTCCACGCATAAAAGTGCATGGACGAAATCTTGGAATAGGACGGTTCGGCAACGAACAAGTTGAGGCTCTGCGACTGGCAAATGAACGGAGCGCGATCTGCAGCCAAATTGATTAACGTCTTCATAGGGATTTCCCACGAAGTCCTGTAGAGGTCACGCACTTCCTGTGGGATTTCTTGAATGGCTTGAATGGATCCATTCTGTGCAATGATTTGAGATCGAATGTCAGCATTCCACAACCCTAACGATACGAGTCGATCCACCAAGTATTCATTGATGACGACAAACTCGCCTGCAAGCACTCGACGAGTATACAAGTTGCTTGTGAACGGCTCAATACATTCATTGTTACCCAAGATTTGAGAGGTGGATGCAGTCGGCATCGGTGCAACCAAGAGAGAATTACGCAGTCCAACTCGGTCGACTTTGGACTTCAACTCAGTCCAGTTCAAGTACGGCGTTTGTGTAGGTTGCTGTCCCCACAAATCAAATTGAAGCTTGCCTTCCGACGCAGGTGAGCCTTTAAAGGTTGAGTACGAACCGATGGGTGTGTAATGATTTGCAGCTCCCAAGTCTTCGGATGCAATCTCCATACTTGCTTCGACGGCTGCAAAGTAGATGTTCTCGAAGATTTCACGGTTGAGTTGAGTGGCTTGTTCGGAACTCCATGGAATGGACATCAATGCAAACACATCTGCAAGTCCTTGAACACCGAGACCGACTGGACGATGACGCGTATTGGAAGTGCGAGTCTCAGGAGTTGGGTAGAAGTTCTTATCAATCACAATGTCTAGATTTCGCACCAGGATTCGAGTATATTTGCGCAGCCCAGCAAAATCAAACTTGCCGTCGTTAACGAACCGAGGGAGAGCAAGAGAACCGAGGTTGCAGACAGCGGTTTCGGTGGGGCTGGTGAACTCAATAATTTCCGTGCATAGGTTTGAGGATCGGATGGTTCCGAGGTTTTGTTGATTGGATTTAGAATTGGCTGCGTCTTTGTAGCAGAGGTAAGGGGTTCCTGTTTGGATTTGGGAATCCAAGATGGTTTGCCAAAGCTTCTTGGCCGGTATTTGTCGACGGAACTTTCCGGCAGCTTCATAAGACTCGTAGAGGGATTTGAACTTGTCTCCCCAGACGTCTGCAAGACCTGGGCACTCGGCCGGACACATGAGGGACCAGAGTCCGTCCGATTCAACTCGTTCCATAAACAAGTCTGGAATCCACAATCCGTAGAACAAATCACGAGCTCGGTCTTCTTCGGCACCGGTATTGAGTTTAAGGCGGAGGAAATCTTCGATATCCGCATGCCAAGGTTCGAGATAGATCGCAAAGGAGCCATTGCGCTTACCTCCTTGATTTACATACTTTGCCGTATCATTAAACACCTTTAACATAGGTACTAATCCAGTCGATTTTCCATTGGTGCCTTGGATATGCGAATCCTTAGCACGAATGTTATGAATGGACAGCCCAATGCCTCCAGCCCACTTAGAGATTTGAGCACAATCCCCCAAGGTCTTGTAAATCCCCTTAATGGAATCCTCTTCCATCGTCAGCAAGAAACACGACGATAACTGGGGGTGACGCGTACCTGAGTTGAACAAGGTAGGGGTTGCGTGAATGAAGTATCCAAGCGACAACGCATCATAGGTTTCCTTGACACGATTGAGATGCATGGTGCTGTATTCGAAACATCCGTGGAGTTGAAGAGACACACGCATCCACATATGTTGGGGTCGTTCGCAAGCCTTACCGTCTCGAGTTCGCAACAAGTATCCCTTCTCCAACGTCTTGAATCCAAAGTAGTTGAAGTTAAAGTCACGAGTGTAATCAATCATGGCTTCAAGTTCCTTGGGGTATTCTGTAAGGTCCCATACATAGTCTTCCGACACCAAATTGTCTTTTGCAAGTCGATCCACGCACTCTTTGAGAGTGGAGGGTGTTAACTTCTGATGGTTATCAATCACGATGCGTGCTGCAAGTTTACCGTAATTAGGGTGATTACGTGCCTGCATCATTGCACACGTTTCAGCTGCAAATTCATCCAACTCTGAAGTCTTGATACCGTCTGCGATTTGAGAGCAAACCTTTTGTGCAACTAAATCTGTATTGACATAGTCAAGTCCCTTTGCAAGTCGTTGAAGTCTCTGAAGTATCTGATCAAAGCTTACTGGTTCACGAGTTCCATCTCGTTTTATGACGTAAATGTGATCAGGCATACTCTATCCACGTTTCTTATCTTTAAACCGCCGGATTTAGTTTGACTTGAATGTGCATTGACTCCAGTTCCTTGGTAAAAAGAGCCATCGAATACGGTATTTCTATCGTATCACGAGACGTATCAATGCGTCCAGTTTCTTTATCAAACTCCACAGTCGCTCCGTCTGAACGTTCCATGAAACTCTCACGGATGAACTTGGACATACCATGAGCAATCAGTCCATCACGTTCCATTTCACCAATACGCATACCGCCTTCATTCGACCTGCCTTGGGTCGGTTGGTGGGTCAACAACGTCTTGGGTCCAGTGTCTCGGTAGTTGATCTTATCGTCTACCATTTGCTTGAGACGTTGATAGTAGATCGGTCCCATAAAGATATCTGCATCCATTTGTTCTCCAGTCATTCCATTGTACAGCACTTCATGTCCTTGAGGTTCAAACCCAAGCTCAAGCAAGTGCGTCTTGAGGTCTTGGACTCGATTGTTCACGGTAAACGGTGTTGCATCGACGAATGAACCCAATTCAATCCCTAACTTGTTAGTTCCGGCTTCTAAGAACTGACCCACCGTCATACGTGTTGGAATACCGTGGGGGTTGAAAATGAGATCTGGACGAACTCCACGAGACGTAAACGGCATATCCTCTTCGTTCATGATTTGACCTACGGTACCCTTTTGTGAATGACGACTGGACATCTTATCGCCCACAACTGGAAATCGATCTTCCACGATGCGGATCTTCACTCCACGCAAATAGAGTTTCGTATCGTTGGGACCTGTAATGGTTTCAGCTACATAGCGATACACTCCATCGACACGACCGACTTGTCCTCGTTTCGGAGTCACAGAGACATCACGATAGCCCAGCACGGTTCCATTCGAGTTTGTAATGGGAGACAACATTCCCAAGAGAACGGTCGTATCGGTCACAAGTGTATTGAGTTTGATAATTCCATCATCGTCCAACTGTTCGTAGTCGAACCCATCTTTGCGTTTGACCGTTTCCTTCTTCAGGGGATTTGAGATTTGAGTATGGGATTGAAGCCCTTCATCCAAGATCTCTTCTGCGTGATCGTAGCTGTGATAATACATGGTCTGATACATTCCACGTCGGATCGAGGAACCGTTCATCAGCACTGAATCTTCTTGATTGTTACCACCGTACATTGTGATCGCGATGATTGCATTCTCTCCGTAAGGAAGGCATCCGCCTCGTCCCATCATCTCTTCGTAGATCCACGTTTGAGACAGAGGTTTCTGAGGAAACGCCAAAAACTCACCGATCGTATCAAATCGTTTTGTGTAGTTCGTATGATACCAAGACGCTGCAGATTTCTGTTGAGCGATACTGAAGACCGAACGTGTGGCTGGATTGTGATCGGAATATGGAACCATATTGGCTAACGCGGACAAATTGAACGTCATGTGAATTTCAGACGGAAGGATTGGATGATACGGAACCATTGAAATGCGAATGGAGTCGGATTCAGCAGCATCGATGTAATCAATCAGTTGTGCGATTTCAGACCATGACTTGGTAGCACGGACTTGTTCGAGTGTTACGCCTGGACGGTAGACTGGACGAATGGGGCGTCCGGCATCACAGAAAATACGATACTCATTGTTCAATCGCATCCAGGCTAACGACACGGACGGTGCAAGTCCTCCAGTGCGTCGAGCCTTGAGAAGTAATGTATGGAGTTGTTCAGTATTGCCAATACAGACACCATATAAGTCTGAATTAATAAACAACTTGGTCCATTCAGGTTTCCAAGTGGACGGATGCACGTCTTCGAGGGGTCGAACCATTCCAGTCTCCAACAATCGTTTCTTGAGTTCAGCACTTGGAAAGGCAGTAGAGACTTGGGCCATCAACGTCAACGACTTTTTGTATCCAATGTCCGATCCATCTGGACTATCCACTGGGCACATCAATCCGAACTGAGAGGCATACAGTCTGCGAGGAGGTGCAGTGCTGGTGGATTTATCGATCTGAAGATCGGTCTTTCGAAGGTGATGTATGGTGGATAAATACGACACTCGCATCAACTCTTGAGAGATACCGACTCGACCTCCCCACTGACCTTTGAACGATTTGCTAAACTCTTTCAAAAGCATCCAGCTACGCCAGAACTTTCCAACGGTTTCAGGTTCAATTAAGTTGACAAGTCCTTTGTCGCGATAGGTCGTGGAGTTGAACGTATTGGATCGGTCCAGTCTCAACAACATCTCCTTTCCAATCTCACGGTACACTCGCTTGAACTCTTCGAACATCAATACACCGGAAGTTTTGAATCGTTTGAACTGCAAGTTGTCTCGATCGGTTGGAGGTCTGCGTCCTAGTTCAATGTCCAATCCAATGCGAAGAGCAAGACCTAACATATAGGCTTTTCGTCTAAACAGTCCGCCTGTATCGTCATTGGAAGCTTCAACGTTCGAAAACAGACTGTCGTGTAGCGCAACGATGATTTCAAAGCGAGATTTACTGCGAGTGAATTGAGTTAAGATTTCTAAGTCCGTAGTGCCTTGTTTTTCAAGGAACTTGTCGTGGGACAAGATGAGTTGGTACAGGATCTCATCGTATGCAGTTCGATCCTTGTCTGGAATGCCTGCAAGAACGGTATCGTATACATCGCGATCGGATGTAATTCCCAAGGCACGAAAGAGACTGAACAGAGGAACCGGTTGCGAGAATCCACGAAGGTTCATCATCGCAAGACGGTTATCGCGTCCGATATTTCCATTGGTTGCAACGGAACTGTAGGTCTCGGAAGGAATGGTTAAAAAGTGTGAATAAGGACCACGTACTCCATCTTCAGAGATCGACTTGAAACTCACATAGGTCTCAGTCACTTCTTCATACTCAGTATCTTCATCTGCTACGTCTTCAAAGAGAATAGGCTCATCGGATTGGACCAAGGTGGCTTTTGTACCTTTAGGTGCTTTACGCTTACGAGTGCCTGCAGCAAACATATTGTTCCCCAACAACTCTTGAGTGAGAAGCACTTTCTCAGCTCCATCAATGATAAAGTATCCTCCCAACTCGAATCTACATTCGCCAATCTCATAGTTGTTCAAGCCAGTCAAGTAGCACAAGCGAGATCGAAGCATCAAAGGGATCTTGCCGATCAGTATATTCTTGAAGACTTTAGTGTCCGTGGTTTGGTCTGGAAAGCTATACTCGACTTCTAGGTCTGCAAACACAGACATTGCATAGGTACGGTTGTCCAATCGACACGAATGAGGTACAATTGCACTTCCATCGTCTTCTGTTGGAGACGCATATCGAAGTTGGTCTCCAGACTTTCCTCCGATGTAGACTCGGATGATTCGGTTTCCAGAGACCTCGAGTTCAAATGGATTGCTTGCACGAATGAAGGTAGGAATTCCAACATCCAACAAGTCATTGAACGAATCCACATGATGTTGAATCAGGGGAAACTTCGTATCCTTGAAGTAGCTTCTTAACACATGACGTGGAACATCCATTATCTTGTTCTCAGCAAGCATTTTCTAGACTCCTACGAAGACAAGGTATGTGGAGCGAAACGCGACGACCTGAATTTCTAGACGATGTGTTGGGGCACACTGAAGTTAAAACGAGACTTCGTTCCTATTTGCAATCCACGACGTATCCTCATACACTTCTTCTTCACGGTCCACCTGGAATTGGAAAGACCTCGATCGCATTGGCTGCATCACGTACCTGTGGATATGAAACCCTGGAACTGAATGCAAGTCGATCGATGCGAAGTTTTACAGACGTAGACGCACTCATTCAATCCTGTCGTCATCTCACAAGCATTGCATCCCTCATTCGAGGAGATAAAAGGCCCACGTGTTTGATTTTAGATGAAATGGATGGATCGGATCCTCACGCCCAACGTAAACTCGTTGAATGGATGATCGGACCGGATCGCAAGATCCCTGTGATTATGACGTGTAATGAAGTCCCTAAAGTAATGAAGCAAAAAGAAGCCATTGAAATAGTTCGATGCTTTCCACCGAAACCTATGGATTTGAAACCGTTATTTCCCAATGAGGATGTAGCTGCACTTGCTAAGCGTTTTAAGCACGATGTTCGGAGGATGTTACAGTTTCTTCAGTATGGAGACTCTGACACGCTGCCAACCGCGACTGCACCTTCGGAGTGTTCTCTGGAGGTTGGTCACATCTTGAGACAAAAAATGTGGATTGAAACAGATCCCATTGAACTGGCCAACGCATCCGCATCCACATCTTCCCATTCGTCGCATTAACGACTTTTGCATGGTAAATGTGAGGGGTTTGTAAAATTGCCGACTTGTCCACTGTATTTCGTCCGTGTCCAATGACGACAATGGTTTCTTCTGCAGGAACCTGAACCATCGACGCAGTCCAATGATTCGTGAACCCAAGTTCTTCTCCACGTCGTGCATCTGGGAATGTATGCGTTTCTGCATACCGTCTACGAATGGTGTAGGTAGCTGCAGTTCCATGTGTATCTCCGAACGGTCCGGTTTCCATCATGACGTTTTCGCGAACCAACAACAAAAACATACGACTGGATGTAGCAATGTCTGCTTTAGGGTTATTGGTTAATGCAGCGATTCCACTGGAAATACGTGTGGGTGGATAGTAATCGTCATCGTCCCAAAACACAATGAACTCTGCACCTGCGTCCAATGCGAGTTTCAAACACTGAGTTCGAAGGGATCCAATGGACTGGTTTCCTTCTACACGAACATAGTCAACCCATGGAAGTTCTTTCGCTGGAGACCAATCGTATTCGGCAGTGCTTGAATTATCTAGAATGATCCAACGGTCTGGCTTCGTTAGTTGAGAGTTCATACATGACTTTGAGAATTCCCAGGTCCATCGACGATTATGCGTGGGAGTGCAGGCTATGATCATTGGGTTCTACTAGGGAGTTTGGCTGAAAATCACGTATATCGTATCGACAGACAGGACATCGAGGGTTCAAAGTAAACCATTGGTGAATACAGTGTAGGTGGAAGCAATGACCACAATGACGAATCGACAAACCAGAAGTAATGGTTTCTTGACAGATGGAACATTGAGTGTCTTGTAGATCGGACTGCAGTTCAGTCGCGGCAGCAACTTGAGCTGGAGTGGGTAGTACTGGAATTGGATCCATGAACGATCCACTTAGGTCAATTGGAAAGTTCATCACCATCGTAGTTCGAACAGGTTGTTGCATCCATCGGCTTACAATGGAAAGTGCAAGGTTTGCATTGCGTTCATGTAGAGCGACAACTTGATTGCGTGTATGTCCATCCAGGTATCGCACGTTTTGATAAAACATTCGACTTGTCTCCAATACATCACGGACGATCTCTAACGGTCCGGTAGTGTCGTCTTCCATAGTTAAAGAGCGAGTCCGTTGCGAAAATCACTCGTGTAAGAACATAAATGAGCGCTGCAACAGGACCCACAGGAACAACAGCCGGAGCAGGTGCGGTAGTCGATGTCAAAAAAACCACAGAAGCAACTGCAACTGTAAATCCCCTCGTCATGGCGTATGGAACTCTCATGGTTGTATTTTCAGTTCTATTCGCACTCTTCTTCAGTTTAGGTGCTGCACTCTTGTCTTACCGAAAGTTCCAGTCATTAGGATGGGCATTCCTTGATTTCTGGTTTCCCTACTTCTACTACCCCTACTATGCATTCTTCATCAATGAAGCCCCTCCTCCTTCTACCAGTATTCTAGGAATGACTGGAGGAGTGAAAAAGGTTATGAAATGGTTCAATTCAAAGCGTCATTAGTGTAGTAAATAAGGATTGTATTGTACATCATGAACCACACTCCGAACAACATTAATGGAGTATCCTTACGATAGTATCCGTGGAGAGCAAGGAAAAAGTTCCCACTGAAGGAGAGTAT
>Ga0247722_10002028_pt1 | contig 10751 bp, 8 predicted proteins | sample MSEWelMarce3H_FC_FD_189094 | JGI IMG/M metagenome (GOLD analysis project Ga0247722, IMG submission 189094) | Subsurface sediment microbial communities from gas well in West Virginia, United States - MSEEL Well Study Marcellus 3H_FC | ecosystem: Environmental > Terrestrial > Deep subsurface >...
ATTTTGCGTCAAATGGTTTAAAAATAATATATTTAGTAAGTATATAAGATGAACCAGAAAGAAGAACTACCTGATAATTATCGGTGTTTGAAACTTCCTATTACTTCCATACTCGTTTGTGATGTAGAAAGAAAACAAGCAGTATTGAATAAAACTAAAATGTCGCAAGAATATTGTAGTATAATAAAACCACGTAGTTGTGTTAAACCAGATTGCATAGCAAGTGCACGAGGAAAAACAGATAAATGTATAAAACATGGTGGTGGAAAACGATGCATTGAACCAGATTGCATAGCAAGTGCCCAAGGAAAAACAGATAAATGTATAAAACATGGTGGTGGAAAACGATGTGTTGAACCAGAATGCAAATCAGGTGCAGAAAGAAAAACCGATAAATGTATAAAACACGGTGGAGGAATGAGATGTGTTGAACCAAATTGTCTAGCAAGTGCACAAGGAAAAACAAATAAATGTGTAAAACACGGTGGAGGACTGAGATGCATTGAACCAGATTGTATAGCAAGTGCCGTAGGAAAAACCGATAAATGTGTAAAACATGGTGGAGGAATGAGATGTATTGAACCAGAATGCAAATCAGGTGCAGAAAGAAAAACAGATAAATGTGTAAAACACGGTGGAGGAATGAGATGTGTTGAACCAGATTGTATAGCAAGTGCCGTAGGAAAAACAGATAAATGTAGAAGACACGGTGGCGGAAAACGATGTGTTGAACTAGATTGTATAGCAAGTGCACGAGATAAAAGTGATAAATGTGTAAAACATGGTGGCGGAAAAAGATGTGTTGAACCAGATTGTCTAGCAAGTGCCGCAGGAAAAACAGATAAATGTGTAAAACATGGTGGAGGACTGAGATGTGTTGAACCAGATTGTATAGCAAGTGCCGCAGGAAAAACAGATAAATGTATAAAACATGGTGGCGGAAAAAGATGTGTTGAATCAGATTGTATAGCAAGTGCCGTAGGAAAAACAGATAAATGTGTAAAACATGGTGGCGGAAAAAGATGTGTTAAACCAGATTGTATAGCAAGTGCCGTAGGAAAAACAGATAAATGTGTAAAACACGGTGGAGGACTGAGATGTCCTAATTGCATAGATTGGATAGATAGTCGTTCGGGGTCATCTTCTTACGATGGATATTGTGCTACTTGTTTCAAAGAAATTTTTCCAAATGATGAACGAAGTAAAGTTATATATGCACATACCAAAGAAAAAATGGTAAGAAAAAAAATCAACGAACACTTTGATGGATTTATACACGACAGACCACTGTATACTGGTAATTGTGATTGCACACATCGTCGTCGTATAGACCATCGTAAATTGATAGGTAATACAATTTTAGCAATTGAAACTGACGAATTTGGTCATCGGTCATATGATGAAAGAGACGAAGAAATTCGTTATGACGATTTATATATGATACATAGCGGCAAATGGATATTTATTCGGTTCAATCCAGACACAAATATAAGTAAAACGGATATTCAAGATAAATTGAATAAACTAATAGAAACCATGAACGAGTGTATTACCAGAATTGAAAACGAAGAAAACACAGAATTGTTAGAAATAATAAAATTGTATTGTTAGACTTTATGTTGTTTTGCTATATTTCATTTAGAGTCATTCTTAAGGTATTGCGAATAAACTCGGTTTCATTAGTTAGGCCACCACCAACGCCTGAATCTTGGTAAAACCAAGCATCTAAATTATCCATCATAGCCAAATATTCATCATCATTATACAATTGTTTTATCAAGTCTCCATACGCCATCATGTTCTTATCGGTTTTTCGGAAATCCATCATATTTTTGTTGTGGTTCTCTGACCAATCCAAGAATTCATTCAAATGATATAATAGTATAGGTTTCAATACATAATACGAAAATGCATTTGTATTCTCTTTATAATGACTTAATTTCGCTTTATTACCAAAAGATGTATCTATAATATTACGATATGTGAGTCCATAATGATTCAAAATCTTGGAACATTGAAACAAAGAAAATGTTCGCTCAAGTTGAATCATAGGCTCCATCTTTCCCAAGATTTTCGTTATTTTGTGTTCTTCAATAGATGACGTCATATGAGCAATAAACATGATATTCATAACTTCGGCCCAGACTTCGCAATACGATTCATATGCTCTAATATCGGGTATATTTAATGGGAATATGGCCCGTATTTGGTTTTCTAAGCCAAGTTGGTTTGTTACCGATGAAAAATCAAGCCCTAAATTATGAAACGTTTCATGTATAAATACTTTTTCCATTTCTTCGCTGCGAAATAGATGAATATCTGTATTTTCACTACACGCAGTTGTGAATGCAGTATTTGCGTGTATTACATCAATTGGTTCGCGTTTATTCTTGGGAAGTCGCTTCAAATGGTCCGTCATATAAACATATATATTCATGGTTTTAGAACACGATTTGCAGGCGAAATGGTCGGCGATATATAACCACATATACATACGTTTGACTATTTGCTCACAATCGGTCTGGTGTTGATGCTGCGTTTTTTTGGTATTATTGGGTAATACAATATGTATAGTTATATGTCGACGTTTTAATTGAAATGGATATTTAAAGCCAAGATTTTGCTTTTTGATTTTATCTTGGATTTCGTCGGGAACAAAATACGGGACTTTTATTTGAGCCCCATCTAATTCATCTACGTGAATGGCTGGAATCTTGGTCCATTCTTGTTCAGCTTCCAAAAGTATTTTATATATGTTTTTCAATATTATTTTAGAGGATGCGGTAAACTTGAATGGTTTATTTTTGTTTGAAATCTTGGTAAATCCCTGGTTTTTTATAAATGTTTGTAAAATAGTGGATTGAATATTCATAAGCTATATTACCAAGATAAAAAATATAGAAGGAATAATATACACATTTGAATTTTTATTTTCGTATTTTTGTGCGAACTTAAATCTTCAAAAGTGTAATATACTACAAAATGCCCGCAATAAAAGCAATGGCCGTATTTGATGGTAAAGTCAAAGGAACAGTCACTTTCTTGGAAAGTCCTAACAATGTGATTACTATAGAGATTCATTTATCGGGTCTCAAAAAGAATTCACAGCATGGGTTTCATGTTCACGAATCCGGCGATTTGACTAATAAATGCGAGAGTTTGTGTGCGCATTTCAATCCATACGGGAAAAAACACGGGTCTCCTGATGCAAAAGAACGCCATGTCGGTGATTTGGGTAATTTACAAACCGATAAAAATGGATGCGTTGATTATGTTATAGAAGATAATGTAATCAAGTTGCGCGGGTCTAAAGCGAATATCATTGGCCGGGGTCTAATCATTCATGCCGATGTGGATGATTGCGGTCTTGGGAATAATCCGGCGAGTTTACACCCTTGAAGATTTTGTCCCATTTTAAATCTTCAAGGGTGTAATCAACGGCAATGCTGGTAAGCGAATAGCATGTGCGATTATTGGATATAGCCAAGATAATTTTGCGAAATAATTTATGACTATAATATGGCCATAAATTATGATAATTGATTGCGTATTTTCATGAGCGTCATATCAACGGTGGGTTCACTGCCTCTCACAAAATGAATAAGCTTAGCAGTCTTTGTCGCTTTTAATAATTGTTTTAAATCTTCATTCTGAGCAAATTTTGTTTGAACAGCAAATTCGCGCTCTTTCAGATTTCGTTCGGGATAGAATTCGGGGTCGATTGTGATATTGCTCGGGCGTAGCACCTTACCTTTCTCTTTTCCGGATTTTGAGCCGGCCAGCTTAGCGAGTGCGATATCCTTTGATATTTCCGTTTCACTATCCAAACTGAATTGTAAATAAAAATCGGGAAACCCCTTCTTAAATTTGCTGGCTTGATAATAATGCTCAACCGAAGCCCAGCGATGACCATCCAAACTAAATGGGCTTAATTCCCAAGAATCGTCTAATTTTCTTCGCCAATCGGGAATACGCCCTAAAGCGATATATTCGTCGCGTTTAGCCATAGGCACTTTTTCACCTGACCCACGGCCCGGTTTCGCGGTTTTCTCCGATTTCGCATGAAACATGAATACTGTATCAGGATTGTATAAATCCCCATGCAAATCGTCGTCATCGCCGGAACTTGGGGCGCCAACATCCGGTTCAATTCCCAAGGATGATTTGAAATTGCGGAAATCTTGGATTAGATAGTAAATACCTGCATTTTTCTCAAGGCATTTATTCACAATCAATATCTTAGAGTGATAAGGCAATTCGCGATATTTGAAGATTCTTTTATTTTTATAAGATACTAATCGGTAATGGTTTCCGCTATAGGAAGTCATAATATAGAAGTTTGGATTAAACGAATTATCGGCTTGGATTTTTGAGTCAATTTCGCCGCATTCCAAAACACTATCAAATGCTTTTCCTTCATAGGATAATTCGGAAAATATTATCATCTTTATCTGCAAAAGGCGTTCCATAATCGTAATTGACCCCGAGTCGGCCCAATAGTTGGGTGTTTGCACATATCTGCGGAATTTTTCAATAGTATCTATATCACGCAAATTGCCGAAACTTTGGTCGCGGATTTTCTCGGTTTCACTGCGTTCGGCGCGAAGTTCTCTAAATTTTTCTTTCAAGCGGTCATTTTCCTTCAAAATAGCGTCTAATTCGGTTTTATCATCTTGCGCGGCCTTGGCTCTCTTTTTCATATCTACTTCCAAGATTTTTTTAATTTTCGCCATTTCATTCTCGCATTCGCGAATATTTCCGTCTAAACTGTTGTATAATGCGCGATGTTCTTGGAATATTTCGTCGGTAATCTCATTCGCCAATAATGCGCGCAATTTCGCAACGGTAGTTATTTGCCCAATTTGTTTAAAGGCATCGCGGATAACTGCGAAAAAACAGTCGCCGTTATTTTCTACGTCATGAATACGATACTCATTGTTTTTCATAAACTTTTGAATCCAAGATGTGCGGGTCGTTTCTTTATAATCCTTTTTCAACTTATTGGCGTCTTCTTCGGTTTCTTGGGCTAATAGGGGTATTTGCTCGGCCTTTTCATCCGTATCAAAAACCCCCGGTTCCAAAATTTTTTCCGCTTTTTCAATCTCTTTGGACCCGGGAACTTTCAATTCCATGACTTCGTCGGACTCGTCTTTTTTCTCCTCTTTTTCCTCTTTTTCCTCTTTCTCCACTTCTTTTTCTTCCGCCTTACCATTGGATTGCATTAAGTATTTGATAGGGTCCGATTTAGTGCGAGTAATAAGTCGTTCTGCAAAATCATACAATAATGGACCATAGAATTTGGTTATATCAACATCACCTTCTTCGTCAAATAGTCCCAAGATTTTGTCTTGTTCAATTTCAAATAGACCTATTTGGCCTTCAATCGCATTATTATTAGATACAATATAAATCGGGTAAAATACTAGCTTGAATCGCGTAAATGTATATTTCGGTTTGCCTATTGCGATAACCACTGGTTTTCCAAATAATTCAACTTCATATACGGATGACTCGTGTCCTTTATCCTCTGGGTCTATATATCGCGATTTTTCTTCATATTCAACATCGGCATTTATCTTTGAAACCACCATCTTATAATAAAATGATATAATTTTTCTCTTATATCATTTTACTTCAACAAATCCAAAATATCCATACACTTGAATAATGCGCGATTAGACAAGCCCGCATGTTCCTTCGTGTTTAATCCGGATAAATGCCGAACATTTGCTAATATCTTCGTATCCCACAATTCATGCGTCTTCAATACCTTATGACTTTGCGAAATGAATACAAATACCGTTTCGCCGATTTCTTCCACTTCATTTGTCCGGCATTCATCGTTAATATGCGCGAATAGCTGGTCTTGGAAAAATAGAATAATATCAATAACCGATTGATTGGAAATAACCGAACGTTTCATTAAATTCACTAAAAAGAGGGCCGACGTTCGTCGCTGTTCATTCAATTTCATATATGCGCAAAACTTATCATAATCGGTATTGGGGTCAACATATTGAATATTTTGACCCGATTTTTTAAAGGCGAGTGTAAACTCGGCCAAGATTTGCGTAAATACCGAATATTTTTCAATTAGCGAGCGATACAAATCTGCGTAAATATCCGAATTATTTTTATTCATATTCACAATATCAAAAAAGGTTTGCGTGACTTTGCGGAGATTTTGACCCGACTCATCTTCGTTTTCAAAAAAGGTGTCTAAAAAGGCGAAAATAACGAGGCTTTGACTCTCGTAATTTTTCGCGGATAACTTGTTTAAATGTCCACGAATAGTATTGACGTCTTTTTCAATACCTTCCTTCTTAACAGTTGCAGTAGGCACGTAAGACCGCAATGTGGACCAATCTTCGTCGCCATTAGACTGATAATTGCGATTATTGTGTTGCTTAGACCGACTTAAGCCAAAGTCCCCCGATTTCTTAATAGGTTTATTTAAATCTTCAGCCGGAATATTGAGCGACGACTCTAAATCTTTCAATAATTGTATAATAGTTGGTTCCAAATTACAGTGACCCTCCTTTTCATATATATCTTTAAAATCGGTAATAGTATAAATTTGACCGGTCATAAGTATATATATAATATCCATGATAATTCTATATCGTTTCACGCGAATAATGTTATAACCTTCGGCAAAAATATCATTCGTTAAAAGGGTATAAAAAAATGGAGCTAATTATAATAGTATAATGAGTGAGGAAAATGTATCGCAACAAGAGCCCGAGTATAAACCCATTGAGAAGTGGGACCAATTAGAAATTAAAAGAGATTTATTGAGAGGTATATATGCATATGGTTTTGAAAACCCCAGTCCCATTCAGCAAAAGGCTATTGTCCCGATGATTGCCGGTCGCGATATTTTGGCCCAGGCCCAGTCGGGGTCGGGTAAGACAGGCACCTTTACGGTGGGGGTTTTACAAAACATTGATATCACAATTAAGAAGACGCAGGCCATTATTATCGCACCAACTCACGAGTTGGCTGAACAGATTTGCGGCGTGGTTCGCGGCATTGGCGTCATGTTTGATAATTTGGTTGTGAAGACCCTGTTTGGGGGAACATCCGTCGCCGAAGATGCATATGAGCTCAAAACGAATACGCCACACGTCATTGTGGGATGTTCGGGGCGCATCTTTGATATGATTAAGCGGAAAAATATCAATGTAGATGATATTCGTATATTAGCGTTAGATGAAGCCGATGAGATGTTGTCGCGCGGATTCAAGGAGCAAATCTACAATATTTTCCAGTTTTTGAATACCAATATTCAGGTCGCCCTATTTTCGGCAACCATGCCGGATGATGTGGTGGAATTATCCAAGAAGTTTATGCGAAATCCGGTGTTTATTACGGTAAAGCCCGAGGTGTTGAATTTGGAATGCATTCAGCAATATTATATCGCATTGCAAAACGATTCAACGAAATACGAGACGGTGAAGGATTTATTTAGTCGTCTTATCATGGGTCAATGTGTGATTTTTGTAAATAGTGTAAAGCGAGCGGTGGATTTGTATAGCGCGATGTTGGACGAAGGTTTTTCGGTCATTTGTATCCATAGTTCAATGACTAAGGAGGAGCGCAGGCATGCCTTGCAGCTATTTCGCAAGGGCGATTTCAAGGTCATGATTTCCACGAATTTGACTGCGAGAGGTATTGATGTGCAACAGGTTAGCACAGTCATCAATTTTGATATTCCCAAAGATGTGCACAACTATTTACATCGTATTGGACGAAGTGGACGTTGGGGGAAAAAGGGGGTCGCCATTAATTTCGTCACTCGCCACGATTTGTTTTTGATGAAATCAATTGAGCGACATTATCAATCCAGCATCGTTGAGATGCCTGAAAATATATCTTTTTCGTAAAATAATATAAAGAGGATTTGCGTATATATTGTGGGGAGGAGGAGGGACCCCAAAAACAGCACAGTTGGCCGAGTGGTCTAAGGCGCCAGACTTAAGACCTGGTATCGTAAGATGCGTGGGTTCAAACCCCACACTGTGCATAAAAACAAAATTGTATACCTAGTTAGCTCAGTCGGTAGAGCGCCAGACTTTTAATCTGGTGGTCGGGGGTTCGAGCCCCCCATTGGGTGATTCGTTTATAATAAAGTGTTTTTTTCAAATACTTTATTATACAAATATGCAGAATTTAATTAAACAAATAGAAGACTATATTAGCGGTAAAACAGAAGAAGAACCAAAAAAAAAGCCAGCCAGTCCGTTCAAATTACCTATAACCTATTTAGATAATAGTGTAATACATCAATTATCGCCCATTGTAGCTGACGATTTAGAATTGGAATCAAAAACCGATGCATCCATAAAATCGGGATACGATGCCCTCTTTTCGCCCAAGCACGTATTTGCCCGAAATATGATAAAAGAATGGAAGCAACAATACACGACCGACATTCCTTTTTTGAAAGATACACAATCGGTATTACGGCAAATGCCGGATTATCAGGCAAAAATGTCTGGACAAACCTATCAAATGGATTGCGAGAAGATGACTGAGATTTGGAAAGATACCAAAGAAGACCCCTATTTCATGGAGAAATATTCCTATATGGATTGGGAAATGCTTGACCATTTGAACCATTCGTCGTCGTTTTTACAAACGCTGGCTTTAGCGAATATCACGTCGCCACTAATGAGTCTTATTATACCCATCTTATTTCTGATTTTCCCCTTTATCATTTTGAAAATACAAAATATTCCCATTTCATTTGATGTATATCTGGATACTTTGAAATCCATCGCCAGGAATCATTTTATAGGGAAAACACTCATGAATATGCAAAACTTGAACTGGATGAATGTTGTATATATTATCTGCACATTCGGCCTATACTTGATGCAAATATACCAAAACGTCACTGCATGCTTCCGGTTCTATCGCAATATAAATAAAGTGAATGACCAGTTGTGTTATATGCGCGAATATTTGGCTTATTCTATACACAGTATGGACACGTTTGTCTCTATAAATGGAGGACATACAACATACCAACCATTTCTTGGGGATATCACGAAATATTCGGCTGGTTTGAAACGACTGAGCCAAGAATTGGAGCAAATCCGACCATTTAACCCAACGATTAGTAAAATGGGCGAATTAGGTTATATGTTGAAATGTTATTATGAGTTGTATGCCGATGAAGAATATTCGCAGAGTTTGCTTTTTTCGTATAGTTTTGAAGGTTATATAAATAATATGATGGGTGTGCACGAGAATTTATCGGCAAATGCTATCAAATTCGCTGAATATGATGCATCGGGGGATTTCTTGGTAAAAGGGCAATATTATCCCCAACATAAAGATATAAAATATGTTTCAAACGATTGTTCATTTGATAAAAATCTGGTTATTACGGGGCCGAATGCATCAGGCAAAACAACTATATTGAAAACGACGACGATTAATATTATATTTACACAGCAACTGGGCTGCGGATTCTATAAATCATGCACGATTAACCCATATACTCATATACATTCATATTTGAATATACCGGATACATCGGGTCGAGACAGTTTATTCCAAGCTGAGTCACGCAGGTGTAAAGAAATCTTGGACGTAATTATGGCGACAGATGCATCTTCTACGCGACATTTCTGTATTTTTGACGAATTGTATTCGGGGACGAATCCGGAAGAGGCGACAAAATCGGCGTATTCATTCTTGTTGTATTTGACGAAATTTGCGAATGTGGACTTTGCATTAACCACCCATTATGTATCTATATGCAAGAAATTCAAGAAATCAGAGTATATTCGCAACCATAAAATGGATGCGTCCGTAGATTCCTTGGGAAAAATGCATTATACATATAAAATGAAAGGGGGGATTTCCAAGATTCAGGGGGCAATACGCATCTTGGAAGAAATGAATTATCCCAAAGAAATCTTGGATAATGTTCGCACAAGTGGATAGAATAATATATAAAAATAATAATATAATATATGGTATATGAAGTATTACTGTGCGCGTTGCGATTTTACATGCACCATTCTTGGGGAATGGACGAGTCATATTGATACTATTGCACATAAACATTATACTATAGAGACAAAACGCGAAATACCTGTATCCAATAAAAACGTGCCTATTGAAATACAACGATTATCTGCCGATTTCCGGAAAAACCGGTTAGAATCATAAATAATTTTTATTACGTATTATCGTAATAAAAATATAGGATGAAATATAATAATTTGACTCGTAATATTTTATTTTTCAATTTATCAAAAAAACCCCAAAAAGAAACTCCAAAATCTCCGGCCCTCGGACATACTTTTTGTATGTCCAACTTTGAAAAGTACGAGAAATTCTTTTTTACCTGTTTTTGAAAAAGTGGTTTTAAAGCATAATGCAGTAAATTCTATAAATTGTATAAAAATAGTCGCTGCAACAGAAAAATCCGAATTTTTGACCGCGCTTTTTTCGTTTCCATTTTTTGGAAATAAAAAAAGCGCGAGGAAATAAAACGCGCGCAAAATTAACTGCATAGTATTTTATATGTTGGATTGATGAGACCATGGACAATGCATATTTTATAAGAATCCCGGCGTTTTTTATTATTTCCAAAAGGAAACGCCGTAATAAAAATATTTTATCAAAAAAACTCAAAAAAGAAACTCCAAAATCTCCGGCCCTCGGACATACTTTTTGTATGTCCAACTTTGAAAAGTACGAGAAATTCTTTTTTACCTGTTTTTGAAAAAGTG
>Ga0247722_10002029_pt1 | contig 10747 bp, 19 predicted proteins | sample MSEWelMarce3H_FC_FD_189094 | JGI IMG/M metagenome (GOLD analysis project Ga0247722, IMG submission 189094) | Subsurface sediment microbial communities from gas well in West Virginia, United States - MSEEL Well Study Marcellus 3H_FC | ecosystem: Environmental > Terrestrial > Deep subsurface >...
GGTAACTTCTATACAACAGGGAAAAAAGTATCAGGGGAACCTAAGTATAATTCTTGGTGTAAAAAATGTATATTAGAAAAACAATCTTTATACCACAAACAAACTTGGGGAGAAGATAAATTAAAGTATACTTCTTTTAAAAGAACCAAATCAGTAAAATCATACTTGTCTTATTTAAGGGCTAAAGCATTAGGCAGAAAGAAAGACGATAATATAGACATAGACTATTTAATTAACCTTTGGGATAAACAAAATGGAAAATGTGCTTTAACTGGTTGGGATATGACTATGGTTTTAGGGGAAGGTGTTATACAAACAAATTGTAGCATTGATAGAATAGATTCATCAATAGGATATGTTGAAGGAAATATACAGTTGGTTTGTCGTATTGTAAATATATCAAAGAGTAATACATCTGTTGATAATTTTATAAATTTGTGCAAATCAGTTGTTGATTTTAATAACAAACAAAATGGCTAAAACAGCAGCTTGGCAACGGTCAGAGGGTAAAAGTAAAACTGGTGGTCTGAACGCTAAAGGCGTTGCGTCGTACCGACGTGAGAATCCGGGTAGCAAACTGCAAACAGCAGTGACTACACACCCATCTAAATTAAAAGCGGGCAGCAGAGATGCTGCTAGACGCAAGTCATTCTGTGCTCGCATGTCAGGCGTAGAAGGACCAATGAAGAAGCCAAATGGCGAGCCAACAAGAAAAGCATTAGCACTAAGAAAATGGAACTGTTAGTATGAAAAAGAAACTAAATAAGTTAGGAGTAGAAAACTCTTTGTGGAATAATATCCGTGCCAAATCAGGAAGTGGAAAGAAGCCAACTGCGGAAATGCTAAAGCAAGAAAAGAAAATTGTTGCTAAAGAAAAGAAGAAAAAGTAATGGCAGGACGGACATCTGAATACTATAAGACTCATCCGGAGGCTCGCAAAAAACGTCTTGAATATCAGGCTGAATATAACAAGAGAGCTGATCAATTAAAGAAGCGTATTGAGCTTAACAAGGTTAACCGTGACCGTGGTCAGTATGGCGATGGCGATGGCAAAGATATGAGCCACAAAAGAAATGGCCGTGTGGTTGAGGAATCAGCTAGTAAGAACCGTGGATCTCGTTCAAATATGCCTGGCGATCGTCGGGCAAGAGGTAAGAAAAAGTAAAAAGTAATGGCTATCTTAAAAGTTGGTGGGCAGACCCACAAAGTTTTCAAGAACAAACAGGGCGATGTAATTGTAGACCACACAGCAGGTAGACCTGCTGGCAAATGGGATAAAATTAACCTAACTAAAAAGGCCAAAGCCAAGACAATAGAGGATGGTATTGAGTCGATTCGTAAGTGGCATAGAGAGAATCCTTATAAAACAAAAAAGTAATATCTTTGTAATTCAAAATATCAAAACATGAAAAAGGTATCTAAGAAAACAGCGTTCAATATCAAAGAAGCAAGCAACCAAAAATTGACAGCAACTGCACGTAAGCACTACGCAGAAAACGCACAAGCTGCAATGAAAAACAAAAAGAAGAAATAAGATGGGTGTTTTAAATTACATGCAGTCAGGGCGTGCTGCAGCAGTTACGCCTTCTAATACTACAAACATTCCAAGTGTTTCTGGTGGTACAAATGAGGAAGGATGCATCCTTTACATTGGTGGAGCTGGTAACTTGAAAGTCTTAACTATTGGTGGAGACGAGGTTACTTTCTACGCAGTACCAGCAGGAACAACTCTTCAAGTTCGTGTTCTAAGAGTTTTCTCTACAGGAACAGCAGCTACTAACATTGTTGCTCTCTGGTAATATGACGGAGGAGGATTTGAAAATAGGAATACTAAACATGACAACTTTGATGTTGTCATTTACGTCTGTAGAAGCTGCACTTCGTGTGGCTTTGTTGGCTGTGTCTATAGCTTATACTGGATTTAAGTTGTATAAACTTATTAAAGAAAGAAAGAAATGGCTTTAAAGGATATTTTCAAGGACTCAAATGATATTAACGAGCAATCAGTTGCGGCATTTATAGCAATTGGTTTGGTTGTTATTATTACTATTACAGATGTTGTAACGGGAATCCTTGGTCGTGAATTAGTTATTAAAGAGTTTATTTTCATTTCTCTTTTAACATTTGCTGCCGCAGCATTAGGTATTGCAGGATATAAAGCATTAAACAATAAGTCAAATGGCGAAGGCGAAGGCGAGTAACGAAGCAAAGAAAATAGTATTTGGCGTGAGACGCAAAGGTAAACACGCAAAGACAAGTGGCCCTAAGGATAGTCATACTAAGAAATCGAGAGGTCAAGGTAAATAATGAGAGTAGCTCTATTTATTGTATCGTGTATTGTAGCAACTGCCATGTGTATTGATGCTTACTTTATTTATTTACATTTCTTTGATAACGCTAAAGCAAAACAGATTATACAAAAAACCACTAAGATACTAACCTAATGGCGTTACCTATTTCATTCAAAGATTTTGCAAAAAACCCAGTAGTAGGCACGTTATTTCTTGCTCTTGCTGGGATTTCTTATTTATATATTGACGTTCGAAATACATTTACAGAACAAATAGAAAGACAAAATGGCAAAATCGACAAAATGGAAATTAAAGTTGATGCGTGCACTAATCAGTTACGCCGCTCCGATTCTCTTCTCTCAGCTAGTGCGAGTAAAATCATGGTTCTACAGCAACTTGGGCAAATAAAATGAGAAGTTTAGTTTTCTTTGTCATGGTTCTGTATTCTTGCTCAACAGCAATTGCTGATCAAGATAAAAATGAAACAGACTTAGATAATAAAAATGTTGTAGCAAAAGACGATGACTTTGCAGCAATAATGCTGCGTTCTAAAAATACAAGTACATTCGCTTTTAGTGCTGCTAACAAAGCAGACAAAGCTGTTGTAAATAAAATTGAGGTGACAGTTAGCAAGATTGATAACCTAGAAACTAAGGTAGAGGATTTAATAAAAACTAATGAAGAACTTAAAAATAAAGCCAATAGCATTGTTATTGAGTCTTATGTTATTGAGCCACTTATCGACAGCACAATATCCAAAGAGGATAATTAATGGCGATACGTTAGTGGTCATGACACAGAACCAATCTGTTGACATCAACAAAATGTTCAGGAAGCTCAAAAACGAAAGCAAGCAAAGTAAAATGCTGGCTGATTCGCTTAGTATTATGTTAAATAAAGAGAAAGACAATTTCTCAAAGTCATTAGAGAATGCAACAAACGCATATATGTTGAGTGAGGAAGAAAACCAAATGTTAAGAGAAACTCAAAGTTCACTTAAGATTGGTAGATTTGCACAAGACATAAGCGTTATTACATTTATGTTCACAGTAGTAATGTTAATTAAAATATCAACAGGAAGATGAAAATTTCAGAACACTTAGACCTTTCGGAGGTAACAAGATCAGAAACAGCAAAGAGAAAAGGGGTTAGCAATGAGCCAACACCTGAGCATTTAGAAAACTTTAAGAAGTTGGCAGATAATGTTTTCGAGCCAATTAGAAATCACTTTGGTGTACCTATTCATATTAGCTCTGGCTACAGATCAAAAGCATTAAATGCAGCGATTGGGGGGTCTGCTACTTCTCAGCATTGTAAAGGAGAGGCTATTGACATTGACATGGATGGATCATCTAAAGGGGTGACTAACAAGATGGTATTTGATTACATAAAGGCAAACATCAAGTTTGATCAGATGATATGGGAGTTTGGTAGTGACACAAATCCTGATTGGGTACACGTATCATATGATTCAGATGGTAAGCAAAGAGGTCAAATTTTAAAAGCAATTAAATCAAACGGAGCTACAAAATACGTTCCATACAAATAATGAAAAAAATACTTTTCTTATTATTGTTAATTATAACAGTTTCTTGCCGTCCAACAAAAACGGTTACGGAGTATAAAGAAGTTATACGTGTAGATACATTCAAAACTACACGTACAGAAAAGATATTTCAGGCAGTACACGACACACTGACAATCGACAACCCGTGTGATTCTTCTGGCATTTTAAGCACGTTCTATAGCAAGATTAAACTACCACAAGGGCAAGTAATAATTCGCTCCGTACGTGGCAAGATTGAGGCTACAGTTGACATTGATTCAATCGCTCAAGTGTACGAAGATAAGTATAGAAGCAAAAGCGAGTCAAATACTCATAGCAAGAGTGTAGAAGTTATTAAGTACAGAGTTCCTACTTGGGCTATTATAGTTACCCTAATAGAGTCGGCTATTATTATATTATACGCCTATTTCAAATTCTTGGTTTTTAAGTAATTTGTTTTTATATTTGCATTGTAATAAAGCGATTGTTAGTGTAGGACCTAATATTCGTTTTAAATAGTTGAAAAACTAAACAGCCCCGACGGTCCTACACGTTGGGGTTTTGTTTTTATGGAGATTTGGAAAGATGTTGTTGGATATGAAGGGCACTTTATGGTTAGTGAAAGTGGAAAAGTTAAATCATTAGATAGGAAATATAAAAGGTCTGATGGATCTATATATCCTGTAACAGGTAAAGAACTAACTCCTTTTATTAGTAATGTTGGATATTCTAGGATAGCACTAAGAAGAAATGGTAAGCCAATGAAGTACTCTGTGCACAGATTAGTAGCTGAAGCATTTTTGCCTAAAGAAGAAGGTCGTGATTTTGTGAATCACTTAGATGGAGATAAATTAAATAATCACTATTCTAATTTAGAATGGGTATCGATGATTGAAAACAATTGTCACAGATTTAATAAAATCAATACAACTAGTAGATATACTGGAGTTACTTGGATAAAAGCAAAGCAACGATATGTCGCAGTTATGCAAATAAACGGTGTACAAAAAACAATAGGTCATTTTCATAATGAGGAAGATGCTTATGCTGCTAGATGTAGGTATGAAAAGGATAACGGTATAATAAATAAGTATCTGTAAAATTCCGTATTTTTGTAAGATAACAAGCAAAGATACCACCTATGTGTGCTAGAATTTCAACGTATTCCCCCGATTTAGATGTCACCGGCAACGACCGTTGGATTGGCTCAGACTGGCAAACTCCAGATAAATTAACCAAAAACTTTACAGCAAACGCTGTTGCCGATTATTTTAATCGTGTAGGTATTATCGATACAGGTAGCTTCAACTGGTCATACAGAATGTATGCCCCGACAGAATCTCAACCTGCAAAGACGTTTGAATTAGTTGACCATCCATACGACACAGTAGATGTTATTGGACTTGCAGGAACCATCAAGGTTTCTTTCTTGACAATGGCTAATACTGAGCCAGGTATCTTTATTGAGCAGGCTTGGTTAGATAAAATTATTCTTGTTAATCGTCCAGGATTCCCTAGTGAGTACGGATTATATAAAGTAACTGCTGTCGTTGAAGATGGTGATTACTATTTCTTAGATTTAGATTTCATTGGTGGCCATTCAGGTATTGTTAATGAAGATGAGCCAGTTACATTTGGGTTATTCTCAGGCGTAAGTGGCACATCGGGTACAACAGGTACCTCAGGTACTTCTGGTACTACAGGTACATCTGGATCAAGCGGTATAGATGGTACAAGCGGTTCATCAGGTACTACAGGTACTTCAGGTTCTTCAGGCACAACAGGCACGTCAGGTTCATCAGGTACTACAGGTACTTCAGGTTCTTCAGGTACAGGTGGTACATCAGGCACTAGTGGCACAGATGGAACAGCAGGAACATCAGGTTCACGTGGTACATCAGGTACGTCAGGTATTGACGGTATTGATGGTACTAGTGGTTCTTCAGGTACAGACGGAACAGGAGGCACCAGCGGAACAAATGGGTCAGCAGGAACATCCGGTGTATCAGGAAGTAGTGGTACAAGTGGGGTAGATGGAACTTCGGGGGTAAATGGTACATCAGGAATCGATGGAACTAGTGGAACTAACGGAACATCAGGAACGTCAGCCACTTCAGGTACAGATGGTACAGGTGGTACATCAGGTACGACAGGTACTAGTGGTACTGCAGGAACATCAGGAACTACAGGTACATCAGGTACAGGTGGTACTTCGGGTGTTGATGGTGTTAGTGGTGGTCGTGTTTACTATTTTAATAATAGTCAATCATCTTCTATTTCTCCATACAAAGTGTTGTCTACTGAGCCTACATTAGGTGCATTACAGACAATAACTGTTAATATGGCTGGTAACCAACAAAATGTGTTGGTTCAGCAATTTATAACAGAACAGTTAGGATTTACTATTATCCCGTCAGGCGTACAAAGATTCCATCTTCATACACTAAAGCCTCAGGATAATGATAACATTCAAGTTTATGTAACATTACAACTTGCTGACTCAACAGGCACGCCTTATGGTACATTAGCTACTTCATCTGTAGTTCTTTTGGCTTGGTTTGGCATAGGTGTAATTGCAGAGACTACAGTAGACTTTGTGTTCCCTCACACGACAATTTCTGCAACAGACAGAATGATTGTCAAGATTTACTATAACAATAATGTAAGCACTGCAAAAACTGCAGAATGGTACACAGAAGATAGTGAGTACTCATATGTTACTACATCTATTGCTGCTGCATCAGGTACAAGTGGTGTAAATGGTACTTCAGGTACATCAGGGGTAAGTGGAACTTCAGGTACAACGGGTACAAGTGGTGTGGACGGAACATCTGGGACGACAGGCACGTCAGGTATTGATGGAACTAGCGGTGTAAGTGGTACATCAGGGGTTAGTGGAACATCAGGAGTAGATGGCACTAGTGGGGTGAATGGTACTAGTGGATCTTCAGGGGTTAGCGGAACAAGCGGTAGCTCAGGAGCAAGTGGTACGTCAGGCGTATCAGGTACATCAGGTATTAATGGAACTTCAGGTGTCGATGGTACTTCAGGATTAAGTGGTAGCTCAGGGACCTCAGGTGCAAACGGTACATCTGGTACATCAGGAACAACTCCTGTTGGTCAGATTACAGGTACGTTAACTGCTAATAAAATTCCTAAAGCTACAGGTACTAATACAATTGGAGATAGTATTATCACAGAGGCGAGTGGTGCTATTACAGTTTCAGGAGCTGCGGTTGATAATTACGTTGCTAGTTTTATTAATACAGATGCTGGCTCAAACGGTGTATATGTAAAGGCAGATGGAGCTGCGTTTGTTACCGAGCCATTATCAATGGTTGGTGGAATTACTTTAAACGCTAGTGGTTCAGCATCATTTAGCGGAGATATAACTGCTAATAAATTTATCAAGTCAGGCGGTACATCTTCTCAGTTTTTAATGGCTGATGGTTCAACTTCAACGGGACCTGCAGGTGGGATTACGGGTTCGCTTACTACTAATTACATTCCTAAGGCAACAGGTGTTACTACAATTGGGAATAGTATTATTTATGATAATGGAAGTAAAGTAGGAATTAGTGCATCTCCTGAACAAAAGTTACACGTAAATCAGGGGGCAACTACATATAATCAAGGTATTCCAGGAACTACAGGAGCTACACAAAATGGTATATTAAGATTAACTCCAGCACAAGGAACATTTGGAGAAACATTAGATTTTGGAATGAATGTTGGTCCAACATACGCATGGATTCAATCAACAAATGCATCATCATTACAAACAAATTATGCACTTGTATTAAATCCTAATGGAGGAAATGTAGGGGTTGGAACTTTATCTCCTGATAAAAACTTTGTTGTTGCAAATAGTACCCATGCATTAAAAATTGGTTTTGAACTTGCTAGTACACCATCAATTTATGCAACAAATGTTTTAAGAATTTACCAAAGAACAGAAATTTGGGGTGGTGATCAGGGAAATTATTTAGACATCAGGGATTCATCAGGAAATCAAAAAATTAAATTGATGGGCGGTGGTGTTAGTTGGTTAAATGGTGGGAATGTTTTAATTAATACAGAAACTGACTCAGGATACAAACTTGATGTAAATGGTACGGGCAGGTTTAGTGGAACATTATATGCTGATAATCCTTTACTTGCTAGTTCATATATAAGAATTGCAGGAGGTTCAGATACAGGTTCTCAATTAGTTCTTTGGGCAAATGGAAGTGGTAATACTTTTTTAGCAGGTTATGATTTTTCAATTAATACGGGAAGTAATAGTGCTAGAACTACTAAATTTTATTTATCTAATACAGGAGCAGCCACGTTTTCGAGTAGTGTAAGTGCGACTAGCATTAGAAGTAGTGCCGTTGGAACATTCGGATTTAACACTGCAAACAATGGAGAATTTCAAATTTATGCGACTGCTGTAGATGGTATGGTGATGGCAGGTAGAGGGAGTAGTTATGATATGATTATCACTAATAAAAGTGGTAGTGATGTATTTAGAATACCTACAGGAACTACAATTGCTAATTTTGTTGGAAACGTAGGCATCGGAACTACTTCGCCGGGATATAAATTGCAAGTTAATGGTGATGTTGCATTTTTTAGTGCAGCAGGAAGTTTAAATTCAATAATTACACAAGGCTCAGAGGGTAAAGGAAGGTTGTATTTATATGATGGCGGGAACGCTACAATTGCTCTTCAAACAAATGGTCCTTCATATTTTACTAGCGGAAACGTCCTAATAGGCACCACAACGGATGCGGGGTATAAGCTTGATGTGAATAGTGCACCACGTTTTATTTCAAGGGCATCAGATTCACGTGTTTTATATTTACAACAACACGTTTCAGGTGGTGGTAATATTATCCAATTTACTAATGAATCTGCGTCTAATATTTGGGAATTAGTTGGCCGTAATAATCAGTTTTATATTTACAATGCAGCAGTTGGCGGATTTTCAATGTATATTGACCCATCAACAAATACGATGGGAATTGGTGCAACAGGAAATACAAGTTATAGACTAACAGTTAGTGGTTCTGTTTTAGCTACATCATTCTTTGAATCATCTGATGCAAGGTTAAAGAACATAACTAATTCTTATTCATCAGATAATTTTAGAGCAATTGAATTTAATTGGAAAGATAAAAAAGATAGTAAGAATCATTGGGGATATATTGCACAAGATGTTCAAAAATACCTTCCTGATGCGGTAAATGTTGGAGAAGATGGATTCTTAGCAGTAGACTATAATCAAGCACATACATTTAAAATAGCAAAAGTTGAAGATGAAGTTACATTATTAAAGAAACGTGTGGCAGAATTAGAAGAACAATTAAATTTAAAGTAATATGTCTTGGGCGGGAATAGCAAGTAATCAGACGGTATCGTGGGCAAATCTTCAGGACGCAGTAAATAATAATGTGTTCATACAGATTGGCACGATACCACCTTCTGGTGTACCTAGTAATAGAGAGGTTACTAAACTAGGTGCTTTAACAACAGTGGATATTCAGACTTCTCCTTTATCAGGTAAGACCGATAACCAATTAGTAGTTAAAAGCAATTTAGTAGCATCTTCTTACACTTACTATCAACTTAATCATTGCTCAGGTGGACCTGCTGCTTGGACTAAGATTACTCCTGTATTGGGATTGGGTCAGCGTTATGTACTACCAAGTGGTAGTCCTGTGTTCTATTATTACAATGGAATATTTCAAACTACATTACCTGCTGGATATAACGGATCAATACAAATTGTATCAGGACAACTTTTTTGTCCTTAATTTTTAGTAATTTTAAAAAAAATATATAAATGAAGACAATTGAAGCAGTCTCAATTTGGGACAACGGAATAGTACAACAAGCAACTATACTTAATTCCTATGCAGTTAATGTAACTTTAAATACATCTGCTAACTTTTGGTACGGATTATTCTCTACAACTGAAGAAGGAAATGTAGGTGCTCAACTTGCTCAAGGTAATTTAACCATGACAGGAGAGGCATATGCTGATTGGTCACAAGATTCTTATGCTTGGGATTGGATTGCAGGACAATTAAACTTGACTATTACAGGAGAATATATTCCACCAGTTCCTCCTGAACCTACACCTGAACCTGAGCCAACTATGGAAGAAGAAGTTGTAGTTGAAGAACCTATTGTGTAACTTTACAAAAAAAATATATTATGAAACTTAATTTTAATTTTAATCTAACCGATTTAGACGGTAAAGAATTGTCAGATGCTAATGCGGGTAAGTTATTAGCTAACTCACTTATTGGTCAATCAAAAGGCGATGCCGTAAAGTACTGGGAATGGGCTCTTGCTTTAAACAAAGGAGAGATTGTTGATTTAGATACATCTGATCAAGATACTCTTAAGACTTTTATTAAAGACAGTGAGACTATTTTTGTTTTAGCTAAGGCCCAATTGCTTGGCGTGTTTGCTAAGAAGTAAAATAACATCATCAGCAGTTATACTCCTCTGACATTCAAATTGTCGAGAAGTATTTTTGTTTACAGCAATCCCATATCAATTGCTTCTTGCTTTGTTATAAAACCAAGTTCTTTAAATTTCAATGTTATAGCAGACCTAATTATATTTAAAGCAGTTGATGCTTCTCTCATAGATAAGAAAGAATAAAAAACACCATCCACGTACCTAAACAATTCTATTCTTTTAGAACTCGCTAATCTGTGTTGTATTTTTCTCGAGTCACTTTGAGGAACGCCTATTTTTTTATCTGAAATTTTTCTTTTTGTTTCCTCTGTATGATGTTTGCCGAAGAAATGATTTTTATCTCCTTTAGTTGAATTTGATATTTTAATGCGAACATCGTCAGGAGTTTTCCTATTCCTGTTTTTGTCAGCTATTTTTTTATATACTTCTGGGTCCC
>Ga0247722_10002030_pt1 | contig 10747 bp, 10 predicted proteins | sample MSEWelMarce3H_FC_FD_189094 | JGI IMG/M metagenome (GOLD analysis project Ga0247722, IMG submission 189094) | Subsurface sediment microbial communities from gas well in West Virginia, United States - MSEEL Well Study Marcellus 3H_FC | ecosystem: Environmental > Terrestrial > Deep subsurface >...
CGCTTGCTCCAAGCGCTAAAACAGCGGGACGTGTTTGTTATCCCCACCATGACGGTGTATGAAGCCGCAGTGCGCGGAACTGCTGCCCAACAACATCTGCTTTCACGCAGCGACCTGGCATTGCCAGTCGCGGCCCGCGCGGCGCTTGGCAGCAGCCGCAACCCGCGGATCCCGGCAAAGCTCTATCAAAACCTGATTGATAACACCCGCGCCATGCATCAGGCCGGCATCCGACTGCTCGCCGGCACCGATGCGCCGAACGCCGGCACTTATCATGGCCTGAGCATGCTGCTGGAACTGGCCCTGCTCCAAGAAGCTGGTTTGAGTTTTCAGCAAGCACTGCACTGCGCCACCGCCGCGCCAGCCAAGGCTTTTGACTTACCCCAGCGTGGCCGGATCGCCGTGGGTTACCGAGCTGATTTCTTGCTCACGTCTGCGCTGCAACAACCGAGCGATTTATTCACCGCAACGGTATTTAAAAATGGCCAGCAAGTGCAGTTAAGTCGCGACCTCCCGGTCAGAGCCGCCGTCAAAGCCGGGCCTTTAGCCGATTTCAGCCGCAGTGACAGCCCACTGCAAGGCGCCAGTTTTGTGGCCACTAGCGACCAGATGATGCAAGGGCGATCGAGCGCAAGCTTGTTACTACAAGCCCACAGCACACCGGCGAACCTACGGGTCAGCGGTCATCTCGCCGCCGGAGCGGCTTATCCGTGGGCAGGCCTAGCATGGAGCGCGGGTGCTGATTATCAGCAAGGGTTGGATTTTAGCGCCATCAGCCAACTGAAATTCCGCCTGCGTGGCACGCCCGGACGCTATCGCCTCTTGGCATTTAGCGAAGGCAACCAACGGCCGGCAGAAGTCAGTTTTACCGTACAGCAAGACTGGCAAGAGGTTGAAATACCACTGCAACACCTACAAGGCATTGATCCGAGCCGCATCAGCATGCTGGTTTGGAGCGCGAGCGCAGCGGGCAACCTAAGCGCAGCGGGCGCAGAATTTAGTCTGGAGTTTGCCACGCTGCAGCTGGTTGGCAACTAACCTGCTACAAGAAGCCTAATTACGACACCTTGGGAAGTGGCACAAGCAGAGCACTGCCGCTCATAAGTAAACTCTGTAACGATACCGACAATGAGCTCAGCAGGTGCTTGTTGAACGATGTTTAGAAACGATCTTGAGAAACGATCTTGAGAAACGATGTTAAGCAACAATTTCGAGAAAATCGGCGAGCATGGTTCGAACGCTCATTGGCGTGCTCCGCGCTTAGGTGTTTTTGGCGCACGATCAAATCAGAAACCGCCGCGAACGTGCCATTTCTCGCCGAAATTATTGTTTTACCGACACCGTGCCTGCGGATGCCTCAGTCAAATTGAATCAATGTCAGGCCGGTTCTTTGATTATATGATCAAAAATAACCTGAGATCCGACAGCGCTTTTTTGTGCTCTTTTGCTATCATTTAATTCCTTACCTGTCTTTTCATAATGTTACACCTCTCAATTTGCTAAAGGTTTTTTAACATGAAAAATCTCCAGAAAGAGCAAATCAAGGCCGTCATTGTTGCATTTTTGTTGTTATTTACGGTATTTGCACTATTGATTCAACACATGGACTTTACAAAATCGATCATTTTAAATCATGACCAAAATTATTCAGTCAGTGCCATTAGTGATGCGGAATCCGGAGGGAGTTCAATTGCAAGATTGGAAGCCGTGGACGGTAAATTATTGCTTCACTGTACTATTAAAGACTTTTCATACGCTTGGCCTTTTTGTGAAATTAATTTCGATTTGTCGAATGGTGCATTACAAGGCGTCAATCTAAATGATTACAGCGAAATAATTGTTTGGGCTAAATACCGAGACAATCCTGAATTAGGCATGCGTGTTCAACTCAAAAATTATGATGCTCGTTATTCCACTAGTGACGACATAGATACCTATAAGTTTAATAATGTTGAATACTATGGAGAATCAACGCCATACCCCGCAATTATTCCACTAAAAAACTTTCAAGTACCAACTTGGTGGCTAGCGGCAAATAAAACGCCAATATATGACATAGGCCCAGAGTTTCACAATATTATAACGATTGAAGTAGCAACAGGCAGCGCAATAAAGCCTGGTGAATATGTCATCGAGTTAGAAAAAATAGAGATCGTTGGTAAATATATTAGCGATCAAAAACTCTATTTACTCATTTTGTCCATATGGGGATTTTTTGGGATAGTGCTGTTTATCCATGTGATCTTTAGCATACGCTGGGAGTTACGTCAGGCAGCGAAACGCCAGAATGAACTTGAAGCGGTAAACGATTTACTCAATCTAAAACAGCATAGGCTTGAAAAAATAATTAATAGAGATCCGTTAACTGGTGTACTGAATCGCGCAGGAATGAATGATATTTTGGCTCGCAATGCAAACCAGCATCAGTTACTTACCTTGTCGTTGATGTTTCTTGATATTGACCACTTTAAGCAAGTTAATGATCGGTACGGCCATAATATGGGGGATGAGGTACTAGTTTTCTTTGCTCGGTTATTAGAACAAAATATTCGCGAACTCGATATTCTAGCCCGCTGGGGAGGTGAGGAGTTTATTCTGGTATGTCCGAATACTGATATTGTAAGTGCGGCTACATTGGCCGAAAAACTTCGCAGTGCTGTAGAAAAAGCGTCTGGGCCTTCGGGTATTAGTATTACGGTTAGTATCGGTGTGTCTGAAATGCGCAAGGAGAGTCAGGAAGAGTTTATTGGACGTGCGGATAGAGCTTTATATCAGGCAAAAAATTCCGGACGTAACAAGGTTGTGATAGCCCAGTGACGCCACTCATTGCGGCGTCAATCGGCCAGCTGTTTCGGTATGAGCCGGTCAGTCGTTTCGGTGTCATCCGGCCATTGTTTTCATTGTTCATGTCGGGCACTGCAGCATAACCAACTTTACCGCGTCGCTCTTGTCCATTACTGTCGATCTCCCAGCATATCGCAGTGAAAGAGCACTGCCCCTTGTTAAGTCACGATGTAACGATGCAGTCAACGAGTTCAGCAGGTGCTTGTGGAACGATTTTGGGATGACAATTTCGAAAAAATCGGCGAGCATGGCTTGAATGTTCATGGCGTGTTGCGGGTTAGATGCTTTTGGCGAAAAATCAGCACAAGAACTGCCATGAACGGCCCCTTTATTGGCTAAATTATTGTTTTACCTACACCATCTTTTGGGATACCTCAACGAATGGTATAAACTGGAAATGTTAAGCATTTTATGGACGATAGTAAGATGTATCCGCCGAATCAGAGCCCAAATCCACACAATATTCTTGAGCATATATCAGGATTAACAGCCCAAAAGGACTTTGAATTACTGAATTTTAGTTTATTAATCAGTTTAAGTGCGCTTTTGCCTAAGTCTCGGGTCCAGACACTCGCTGTCAGTCAAGAAGGCCGTATCGTCAAGCAGTTCAAATATTCGAGTGACGGCTTAGATGTCAATTTAAGCGACATTAATGTGGACTCTCGAGTCAAATCAGCGCTTATCAAAGCGCATCGTACCGGATTAAATGAGTACATTGAACATATCGATCACCAGCCCTTAGCCATCTATATCCTGACGCAAGAGCGCGTTATTTCTTATTATCTGCTTGTCGCATTTCCTCGAGCTATCACAAAAGCTGACTCCTATTTGATAACCGGCGTTTTAGAAATCTACAGAAATTTCAGCGCACTATTGTTAGATTCTCAAACCGATGAGTTAACCGGCTTGGCAAACCGCAAGTCATTTGGTTCGGCGATTAATCATGTCTACGATTCTGTACAAGTCATGCAAGCTGTACCTGAGGTGGAACAGCGAAGCAACGCTGCAGATTACAATGTGAGTTTTTGGATATGTGCCATCGATATCGATCATTTCAAAGCAGTTAATGACAACTTTGGTCATCTGTTCGGTGATGAAGTGCTGGTGCGCCTCGCCCAATTAATGCAGACCGAATTCCGTGATGAAGACATGTTGTTTCGGTTTGGCGGTGAAGAGTTTATCGCCCTCGTGAAGGCTCCGGATCGACGATCGGTTGAGATTGCTTTAGACCGGTTTCGAATTGCAGTCGAGAAACTGCAGTTTTCGCAGATTGGTGCCATCACTGTAAGTTTGGGAGTTATGAAAGTTGATCCCAGAGTTTTTCATATCACACTGATGGACTATGCAGATCAGGCGCTTTACTACAGCAAACAGAATGGTCGCAATCGGATTACGTTCTTCGAGGACCTCGTAGAGAAAGGACTTGCGCGCTTTGAGAATATTGAGGGTGGCGAAGTCGAGCTGTTTTAATTGATCAAATCGGCGGCCGATAGTCGCCAACATCGTTAAATATCCCTGCCCCTAATCGCCGAGAATACTCGGTTGGGTGATGTGCAAGAAGCTTCTAGTAGCCTGAACACCACCGATACAACAGCGTCACCCGAGAAACGTAAAAAATACATTAGCAACCTTTTAACAACACCCACCGCACCGATATTGCATAAAAAGCGTACTACTGGTAAAATGACAGCGCTGTCAAAATGAGGTTGTGATGCGCTGCACTGGATTTACGTTAATTGAGTTGTTAATCGCTATCTTAATAGTCGCTGTCTTGGCGGCTGTGGGTTATCCCGCCTACACCAGTCAACTGGAATATGGCCGGCGCACCGAGGCTCAACGCATGCTACTGGAAAGTGCAAATGCACTGGAACGGTCTTATGCCGCAGATGGTATTTATCCGACCACTTTTACCCCAGTCAACACCGACCACTATCAGCTCAGCTACAGCGTGGCGGAAAACAAACTCACTTATCTGCTCAGTGCAACACCGGACAACAGTTCTGCTAGCTGCGGCACGTTGACACTGAACCAATCCGGAGCCACCACTCCCACCACAGCGTCTTGTTGGAAATAAACGAATGCGGGCACCTTATTCTCAACGCGGACTGCGCGGCTTCACGCTACTCGAATTGTTGGTAACGTTGTTGATCGTTACGATCCTCGCGGCGCTCGCTGCGCCATCGATTGCCGGAATGCTCATGGAAAGCCGTTATCAGCAAACCCGTCATCAGCTGCATAACGCCTATTTGTATGCTCGTAGTGAGGCGGTGAAGCGCGAGACCAATATCAATCTGTCACTGGAAGATAATCAATTAATCGTCCGGCGCGCCAGCGACAACACCGAATTCCGCCGTTTCCAGCTTGATTTAACCGGTTTACAGATGCAAGCCAGTACTCCGCTGCAAATCACGCCGCTCGGCACCACAACCGCCATTCGCTGGCAACTGGACGGACCGGCCCAAGCCAATAGCTGCCTGGTTGTACTCAGCAGCGGCCAGTCTACATTGCAGGACAAAAGCTGTGCTTAACGGGTCTACTTCCTCACAGGGATTTACCTTAATGGAAGTGTTGGTCGCAATGCTGATCGCGGCCATGGCACTATTGGGCCTCGCCGCCTCACAGATCCGAGCCATTCAATATAGCCAACTCAGTTTGCAACAAACTGTCGCAAGTATCGAAACGAACAATGTACTGGAACGGATCTGGCCAGATTTGTGCGCATTGCAGGGCGGTCGCACCGCCAAGAATCCCGCTGGAGATGCGTTTGACCCGAGCCGTTACCAACTGCCAGCGCTGCAACAGATCCCCGATTTGCAGCTGACAATTCCTGACACTTATGTCTTTAGCAACTCTCCCTACGCCGGTGCAACACAAACTTTTCTACTGCAAAGCCGCTGGCAGGACAGTCGGCTTGCGCAGGGCGAAAGTAATCAGCTGTCGCTCAAAGCCAGTTTTCCCTGGCTACGAAATGGGAATACCAACGGATGCTGAACATGACCTCTATTCGCGGTTTTACGCTGGTTGAACTGATGATTGGTTTGGTCCTGACCAGTGTGCTTTTATTAGGCGTTGGTATGACCTTTGCCTCGATCCGGGTATCGCTGAACAACGTTAGCCAACTGAACAACGCACAAGAAGTACTGCGGGCCACCCAGCAGATACTCGGCCGCAGCCTGCGCTCTGCGCAGACGGTTGCCGTAAACGGTAATGTGCTGACAGTGCAACAACAAAACCCACAAAATAATCAGCCAGACTGTCACGGCAATCTGCGCACTGCCGGCGCTTTTACGGAACGCTTTAGTCTGCAGGCTGATCAGCTGATGTGTCAGGTCAACAATGAAGCCGATCAGGTAATGGTCGCCGGTGTGCTGGCCGTACAATTTAACATTAGCGCCCAGCTAGCTGACACCGGCAAACCGGCGGCTGTGCGCTTAGTACTGGCACCAGCTGGTTTACCGGCACGTTATCCACAGCGCTTAGAAGAGCGACCGGCGCTGACGCTGGATTTTGCCCTGAAAACCGCCATTGTGCAGTGGGCAACCTGACCGATGCTTTCACACTTCTCACCTCACAAACAAAGTGGCTTATCACTCATCACAGTGCTTTTGCTCACCACAGGCTGTGCCATCCTGGTGTTTGGCGCTTTAAATGCCAGTCTGACACAAAGCCGGCTGAGCGGGAATTTTCAAAAAAAGCTCAATGCGCAACTGCAAGCTGAACAAAGTGCAATTGAGCAGTTTCATGCCTTAAATCAGGCGCTGAAAGACAATCCAAACGCCGATATGCAAGCATTGGCGGCAACTATCAATCAGCAAACGGTCAGCGATGCTGATGGCCGCGCTAGGCTGGCAAAAATCGATACCAGCAGTCTGACCCCCACCGATTTGCGTTTGCAAACGCTAGGATCGCGCTTTACTGACAGTCAAAGCACGCAGCAGGTGTTGTTTAGTTTACGCGGCAGTATTGGCACGCCTGCTTTGCCATTTAAACATGCCTTAATCGGCTGTGATGGCGTCACGATGTCCGGCTCTGGGCGAATTAGCGGTTTTGACAGCGAAAACAGCAGTGCCCAAAATATCGATTTAGCCGTGCATACAGTACGCCCAGGCGGCAGTGTCACCCTAACCGGCTCGGCCCCAATTGAGGGTGATGTGCTATCGCGCGGCAACATCTCTGTGAAGGGCTCGGCACTCATCAAAGGACGAGTTCACGCCAACGGCAATATCCTGCTCGACAATGCCAGCGCCCGTATCTTGGGTGAAGTCTGGGCTGGTAGTCAGTTACAGGTGACCAATACTGTTATCGTCGATGGCGAAATCAGAGCCAACAGCGGTATTCAGATCAGTAATGGCGCGACCTTTAACGGCGGCATTTTCAGCCGACAAGGTCTGACGATAACTGGTGGGCCGACAGTCTTTGGCCAAACCGCAGTGCTCGGCAATATCAAATTGCCTGCGTGGGTGGCGAACGGTAATTACTTCCGGGATAAAACGGCTGTGCGCTACAGTGGTAGCACCGAACACAACTTTGGCACTCATCAGCCGCAATTGACCGTACAGGCAGTGCCACTGCTACCGGAAGATAACAGCCTTGATGAAAATCAGCAGACCCGCAAACTCTGCGATCCGATTGGTTTAAGCGCCCAGTTACAACAGTTGTCAGTACCATCTGGCTTAACACCATTTGACGTCCGCCGCAGCTGGGACCAACGCCGTTATCAATTTAGCGCCAGCCAGGGGCAGTATCTGGATAAAGCAGAAGCCAAAACACTGCAAAAACCCGTTAGTGCTCGCTTTGCCGGCAGCAATCGCAATATTTACTTTTTGCAGCGGTTGAACCTTGATAGTGATGCAGTGCTGACAGTCGATGGTGCTGTCACCCTTTACCTGCAACAAGGCATGAGCATGTCGGGCGCCGCGCAACTGGTAATCAAACCAGGTGCCAGCCTAACCATTATCAGCGCAGGGAAAATCCGCTTAGCGGCTGGTGCGAAAGTGTTGACCGCCGAAAACGGTAATGAAGCGCCGCAAGGCCTGGTGCAAGGACAACCCGTGATCAGTATCTATTCGAGCTATCAGAGCCTGAGCGCCAATGACTATGGCGTCGAGTTACTGGGCGCAGCGTCAGGCTTGTATGCCGCCATTTACGCCTCAGATGCGCATGTCAGCATTACAGCCAGTAATGGCTTTAGCGGTGCGGTCGTTGGCAAAACCATTGGCATCAGCGGGAATGGCAACATCCGTTATGATCAAGCGCTTGGCCGCATTCAAAGTGGTCAAACCGGCACAACAGGTAGTGGCCGGCGCATTGTACTGGCGGGATTTTAATTCCCCGCCTTTCGGTTCTGGCCAGCACCGAGGTCAGATACTCAGATATCTCAGATAACATCTGGCAACAACTGAAAGCAATGCACAGCGCAAGTTAGCAAGTCTAAGCACTGTTACTCTAATCAACACCTGCGTGTCAGCGGAAAACCCAAGCGCAGCCGAGACCCCTAGCGCAGCCGACAACGAAAGCGCAGCGGGCGTAGCATTTAGCCTAGAGTTTGCCACGCTGCAGCTGATTGGCAACTAAAGTGGGAAATCACAGCAACCTCGCCTGTAATTGGGCGAACGATTCACCCTGCTGGTCTTTTTCTGATAACACCGCATTGCCGGCGTCTGGCCATGGGATGTCGAGCGTGGGGTCGTCGTAACGCAACACGTACTGATCATCGGGCTGGTAATAATCGCTGCATTTGTAGCTGACTTCTGCCGGGCCTGAACTGACATAAAAGCCGTGGGCGAAGCCCGGCGGGATCCACAACAGCTGCGGGACTGCACTGTCGAGCCAAATGCCTTGCCACTGGCCGAAGGTTGGTGAGTGGCGGCGCAAATCAACCTGCACATCAAAAATTCGACCACGGCTGAGCTGCAACAGCTTGCCTTGCGGCCGGCGCAACTGAAAATGCAAGCCACGCAGCACGCCGTCCTGCGAACTGCTGTGGTTGTCTTGCACCAACTGATACGGACCACAGTGCGCCTGAAACTGGTCCAAGCGAAAGCTTTCCATAAAATGGCCGCGAGCGTCACGGTGCACCTGCAGGCTGATTAACTGCACGTCACGAAGTTGCGTCGGCTGAAATTGCATAGTTCTTCCTTTATATCAGCGCCATGCTTAGACAGCAGGCCGCTACTGCACGAATTATCACTCAGGCTGCATGGCAAGCCAGGCCAAAAAAGTCTGCTGTAGGCCTTGCTGCCAATCGGGCATCGGCTGATTGCAGATCTGTTGCACCGCCGTCAAATCTAGCCGCGAATTCAGCGGCCGCCGCGCCGCCGCCGGCCAAGCATGCGCCGGAATTGCAATGATATGCTGACACTGCAACCCCGGCAGCTGATGCTGACGCGCCAACGTCAAAATAGCCTGGGCAAACTGATACCAACTGCAATGCCCATTGGCAGAGAGATTCAACACGCCACTTTGACCGAACCTGAGTAACTGCAAAGTAGTTGCTGCGACCCACGCGGCTGGGGTTGGCGCACCGAATTGGTCTGCAACGACCTGCAGCTCGCTGCGTTGGCGAAATAAACCCAACATCGTGCGCATAAAATTCTGCCCAGTCGCGGCATACACCCAGCTGGTGCGCAGGATCAGCGCCTGTGGCGCCGCTTGCAACACTGCAGCATCTGCTTGCGCTTTACTGCGGGCATAAATCGATTGCGGCGCTAACGGCCGAGTTTCGCCAAGTAGCGCGTCACCGTCATCGCCATAAACATAATCACTGGAATAATGCACCAACCGGATCTGCGCCGCTGCGGCATATTCGGCCAGTAGCTGCGGGACCAAGTAGTTTAATTTTAGCGCCAGCTCAGGTTCAGACTCGGCGCGATCAACTGCGGTATACCCGGCGGCATTGATGATCAATACCGGTTTTATCTGCGCCAAGTACTGTGTAATGGCCGGCAAATCCAGCAGATCCAGCGTCGACCGCGTCGGCGCATGCACCTGACACCCAGCAGCGCGCAGCAATGCAAACAACGCCGAGCCGATTTGTCCGCTGGCGCCGAGTAATAAAATCGGACCGGCATGAAGTGTCAAAGCTGCAGACATGAAGATCCCAAGCAAAAACGCGGCAACACTAGTACCGCAAAAGCTGTATTGTCTCGCGCAGTCCCCTGCAATAACAAGCACCGTGAACAGCACGGCGGCGAAAATCTGGCAACGCACGCACAAATGTTTCTGCTTTGCGCGGCTCAGCCCACGTTACGCCGAGCCGAATTCTGCTATGATAGCCGGTCCAGCCAGAGCATTGCTCAGCGCTTTCCCAAGGCGAATTATGATCAACCATTTCCGCGTGTTAGGTGTTAAAGCCAGCGCCAACGAAGATGAAATTAAAAAAGCCTATAAACGGCTGTCGAACAAATACCATCCAGACAAGTTACATGGCTTGTCCGAGGACGAAAAAGCAGCGGCGAGTGACGCCTTGCATCAAGTCAAACTATCGTATGACGTGTTGTCCGATCCAAAAGCCAAAGCTGCTTTTATCAAAGATTTTAACAATGTCATTGTCACTGACCCCGCCGCAGCGATGAAAGAGCTGTGGGACCAGTTCTATTGAGGACGTTATGACGAAAAAACTCGATATCCAAAAAATTAATCAATTACAAACTGACGCTTACGAAAACATTGATTCCTATAACGATCCGGACACGCCCAAAGCGTTGGAACAGTTCAGCGCCAAAATCAAAACGATTTTGCAGGCCGACCCGGAAATGCTGGAATCATTACCAGAATATCTGCCGATGGCACTATTTGGCCGGGTGAAATTTAGCAAAGAAGCCAAGCAGCAATGGGCAAAATGGATCCAATCTGCGACTTTACCAGCCTGGGACGACTTTAAAGTCACAGTCGCGTTTAATAA
>Ga0247722_10002031_pt1 | contig 10747 bp, 12 predicted proteins | sample MSEWelMarce3H_FC_FD_189094 | JGI IMG/M metagenome (GOLD analysis project Ga0247722, IMG submission 189094) | Subsurface sediment microbial communities from gas well in West Virginia, United States - MSEEL Well Study Marcellus 3H_FC | ecosystem: Environmental > Terrestrial > Deep subsurface >...
CCTTGATGAGCCTGATCAACCCAGCCACCAAACAAGGTCGGAACGGCAATCACAACAACTACTGGCGATGGAGTGTCGTAACCAATGTACGGAGAATAAATATCAAGAGTAAGACAATCTTGGCTCCCATATGTCTCGAAATGCCCATCCGCTAAAGGTCGAATTTGAAGACATTCTTGCGGTTTTGATTTCGGAAATTTAAGGACATCTTTCCAGCAGTGCTCAAGCCTGAATGGAGGTGTCCCTGGCATCCAGGTGTAATCTACATTATCTCCTGTATTTTTTGCTTTGTTGGTACCAACAGGAGGGATAGCATAAGGAATACCAAGGAATTCAAATCCCCTGTCTATGGCCAAACTGTAAGAAACATCAGATTTTTAATTGGGTTCATAACAGTAATGCATTTATGCTACTCATACCCTTCAACAGGACCACAAGAAGTATGGGCCAAATGAAATGTGCCATTAGCGACGTATGGCTCAGGATCACTCAACATCAGCCGGCGATATTCCAATACAAGAACGAAAATAAGTATTGGAATAAACATAAGCAACATGATGTAACCTAAAAAAACAACCCACAGAAATCAATTTTATTTCTTTGCACATTTATTGCTAAAAGCATATGAATGATTAAAAAGACTTACAACAAGAGAGCAGCCGTTCCTTTAGTTTCCGTGTAAAAATATCGCTGGGTTTCGCTTCAAGTGAGCATTCGGATATGGTAGCTTCCAACGACGTTGGCTCGAGCATTGGCGAAAACACCTCTGCCATTGTAATGCCAGGGGATGCACTGGCGTGCGTCGGGCTATCGTCCATAAATTTACGCCACATCTTAGTGTAAATTTATCTTTAAATTACGCACAAGCGGACATTTACAAAAACACCGATAGTCTGTTCAGTGCGGATAACACTGCTTTCGTCAGCACGATAGCGAATGACACAACAAAAGGAAAGCCAGCTCCATTTAATACTCGACCCTCGTCTTTGAGGTGAATGCTGGACTCTGGAGGTTGACACAAGGAAAAACAATCGACGCGGCCATCTAGCGGTGGAACCGGAATATCAAACAGTATCTAGGCCTATTATACCAAATTGGTCACCAAGACATTACTTTTGGACGTGACTTTATTGTATATTGTACACACAAAAAAAACACGCAATGGTATAATATAAACCGACACGCACGTAAAACTAATTGTTCAAACATTATTCACATTATTTTGGGGGAGAAGTTCTTCTTCATCATCATTCAACCATCTGTCCATATTAAATTCAGTTTTCCAGTCCACGTCCCGCGGTCGCTGGTATGATGATTCGCTGCTGCTATTTCCTCCTCCGATTCGTATGTGGAAAAACTCTGCAGCATTGTGTAAGATTCCTCGGTCGAACGGACTTGCATATTTCGTTTTTTTGAGCCAAGAAGATTTTTTGGGAGTGCGATGGAAGTGTTTGTATCTGGAAGCATTAAGTCTTTCATTTGTTGTCATTCCTAGGATCACCACCTGCACAAAGATAAAACAAGATGTATCAAATTGGAACTGGTAAACCCAATTCGCGGGAATTTACGAAAAAAAATACCTGATATAACTGGCAACTCAATAGAGCTGCAACCCATATTGCATGCAAACCGGCGTTGGCGGCTATGAAGGTTACCCAGCCATCACAATACAAGACCCCTAGTCCTATGGAGGAAAGTATAAAAATCTAATTTTGTAATCATGTTACACAAATGCAAACCTGAATGCGCGTTGCATTCTTTATTCCAAAAATTAACGACTCCAAAAATGAATATCACGCATGACACGGAAAGTAGAAAGAGATAGTAAATAAAGTAGCGGTGGTTGTTGAGACCTAACAAGAAATAAAAGTTATATGCACTTGCTTAGTTGTAAATTTTCGGGTTGATATACCTATACAGTTTCCAACCCAAGGGCAGTGATGATCGAAACGGGCTACGCATCTATTGCAGTTGGAGCAGTGCTTGGAACGAATAGGTCTCCTCAACAAACAGCAACTACAAAAATGTTGCGGTTCAAAACCGGGACCGAACTCGGCCAACTGCTTTATAGTCTATTATTTTGGGATTCAGATCAAATTAATTTCCTTTATTGCGATGAGCCTCAATGAAACTCACTTGGTACTTCTCGTCTAATGAAAGAGAAATTGTGCCGGGATCATTGTTCCACGTCTTGTAAAAGGCATAGCACAATCCAGTTGCAGATAAAGTGAAAGTCACATTCGTCACCCAATTTACGCTGGAAGCCAACCATACAAACCAAGTGACTATTACCCACCACTACAGCAGGGAGAAAAAGAAAACAAAAAATAAATATTTCTGGACAGAATATTTTTATGATCAACTAAATACCTTGGTTGCTAAGTAAATCGATACTGGTAAAGATTCCATTGTTGTATCAGACGTAAAGGAACATAGTCGACCAAACAGGTTTATACATACAATGGTCAGAACTAGCATCGCTGCTTTTACATAATAACTTAGAGAGCTTTGAAAAAGAGTACCCAAAATGAAAAACAGAACAAATGGACTCGCAACAAGAAACCAATGTTGAAGTTTCTGTAAAGAATATATCGGAATGAAATAGGGCTAAATTACGAATCTTGCTGTACTACTATACCTTGTAATTTCGCGCATTTTTTATCCGTGCCATGTATGACACTTGGTCAACACTTGCCTCTTTATCGGACTGAGACACGCGATCCAGTATCCTATGCAATAAACGAGGCCCCAACCAAGGAGGTTTGTCTTGGACTAGCAATTTGAAGCAACTTGTACCCTGGAAAAATGATTATTAATCCCTGGTATACAGTTTCACACGTTTAAAAAGATGATCATTTACTTTTTCATTTTTAACATCCAATGAAGTATTTCTGTCCAATAAAAGCGATATAGCCGAGACATTTCGAGACTCTATTGCCCAATGGAGGGCCGTGTTGCCATGATTATCCTGAGAAATTACACTTGCACCTAGTGAGGCGAGTAGACGAGAAGGATCCACACTGTAGACAGAAACATGTCAGACTTAGATTATAAATAGAAGCCATATCATTAATTGAATACGTTGCAGTCCTGAAGGCAGCCCACATTAGGGGAGTCATTCCTTGCATATCTGGACTATTGACAGGAACTCCATGAGCCAATAAGTAAGCACATACAGCAGTGTGTCCAAACTGTGCTGCTAAATGAAGTGACTGGAATCCTTCTCCATCATAAACCATTGGATCAGCACCATGTTTTAGTAATAAAATAACTGTAGCCAGGTGGCCCTGCCTGTAAAATGTATGACAGTATTATTCATTCTGAACAATAAATAACACAAGGTACCTGACAGCCCAGTGTAGAGGAGTGGCAAGTAGTTTACCACCAACTGCGTCAACTTGAGCCCCATGATTTATATACAAGTTAACAAGTTCTTTTCTATTATTGATGGAGGCCCAGTGGAGAAGAGTAACCTTTACAAAAAAAAATGTATTATTAAGTTCAAATGTAATTTACTAAACATACTAATGGTTTCTTACATTTTCATCATCTCTTTGGTTCACATCATATCCTTGATCTATGAGTTCTTTACATCGGTCAAATATTCCATACTAAGACAACATGAAATAGAATTTTTTTTTTAACAAAAAAAAACAAACAAAAAAGAGATAAGACACTAACTTGTGTCGCTTTGACTATGTCCCATGTTTTATATTGCTGGTCAGCACCGGTGTTATTGCTCTGCATGTCATTAGAACGATCTTCATTGGGAGACTGGAGTGACATTTTCGTGACGGTTAGAGTATTTCCCGATACTTTTATTTAAACTTCCTTAAGACTAGGCCTATTCTTTAAAAACCCATTTTTTTTCACTACAGCTCAGCCACAACCGCACCACCAAAAAGCAAGACAATATCGATTGTGCTTTGGTTGCCCATGGTTACGCAAGTCGTTTGGCGCTGCAATCTCTCCGAAGGGAATTCCTATCTGACAGCTCTCACGTTTGAATTTGTTGGATTGCCGGTGTTAACTACAGTTCAGAAAACGTGCATCGAGAATTCATCGCCTTACCAATGATGCCTTCTCAGTTAATTGGGATGGAATCTTTTCGGGAGTTTAATTCATTTGCGACTGAAGACTTTGTCCATACCGATCTATCTAAAACGCACGAGGTAATTTTTGAACACATGAATATTGTCATTACTTAATAGTCAAGGTCAGTTGTTTAATGTTTTCCAGGAAAATCAATTGCCAAAAGTTAACATAAATGTCCCAGTTTTGCCCCCCACCAAATTTCCCAGAAATGAAGCTGCTCTTGCTTTTATCCCAATAAAGGATAACGAGAAAATCACTCTTTGGAAGCAGTTTCTTTTTATATGGTAAATTGCTTTATAGCTTTTCTACTATTTAAAAATATTTGATAAATGTAAATATAAAATCTGTGTTTGCTTACAGGAGAACACAGGGTATTTACCAAGCATTTGAGTTATTGTCGCAAACAGATTTGAATAAATGTTCAGCAAGCAAAATGACATGTGGATTATTAAGTCTTTGGAAAACTGTAAAAGCTATTCAAAGTGTTGTTATGCCCCATGCTAGTGTATGTAAAAATTGGAACAGAAATACTTGATGCTAACCACCTACAATCTGAGGTTATTACTGGTTTACTTTTCAGGTGTCATCTAGTGTCAATACTATAGCTATGTTTTCACATACTAAAGACTGGTCTACTAACCCTGTAAGATTTCTTGCCTGGCACCCTCATTGCAATAAACTTGCAGTTGCTACTAGAGATGATACTGTGCTTGTGTATACTGGTTCTACTTCTACTCCAGTTGTCGTCCGTCATTCATCACAGAAAGACATTTCATCTTTGGCTTGGAGGTATTTTTTATCTTTTATTGTACAATTTGTGTATGATAGTTTATTTCAATCGTAACAATTTTATTCTTATTAGACCCCTGTGTTCGGCTCAGTTAGCCGTTGGTTGCGCTTTGGGAGTGGCTTTTTGGACGGTCGATCCAGCTTCATTAGGAACCCGACCATCAGCCTCATGCTTAACTCATTTGCCTCATCCAACATCTGTCAATACTGTTGGATGGGATCCTCAGGTAATTTTTTTTTTTTCATCGTTTATTATGCTACTTTTATGTTATCCGAACTACGATACTGTAGGGCAAATATTTGGCTTCGGGTAGTGCAAAAGATTCGTCACTCTACATATGGAATGTCGAAAATCGTGAAGCGACTCTACTTCAGAAAATCCGAGGAGGCGGTTACACTTTTCTTACTTGGAACCCAACCGGCGATCGCCTTTTAGCGGGCACACCAGGAAATGTATTCAAGTAAGTACTGCCTATTTTTATGGAATGTGAAACACGCCCAAACTCTTTTACAAAATTTTTATTTTTCAGAATTTGGGAAACTAGAACATGGTCAGCCGAGATCTGGGATGTAATGGATGGTCATATTCAGGCAGCGGCATGGAGCCCGTGTGGAACTAAAGCTATTTTTGCAGATTCCGCCCACCCCATACTTTATTGTGTGGATAAAGTACTTGAACGTTTTTGTGTAATTTTGTATGCCATTCTAAATTTTATTTATGCAGAGCTCCTCTACAAAAGCCGCAACTGTAGTAGCTGACTTCACAGAAACTCAGTCTTTAACAGAGGAAACTGAGAGGTATGGCTTCATATTCTGATAAAACTTAAAACTCGCACTACTAATCGCTTTAATGCAGATTTGGGGGTCTAGTACAAGACCTTGTGTGGGATCCCCGAGGAGAAAGATTGGCTGTCATTTTCCGAACTTCAGATTACGTAGCCCTTTTCCGCACCCGATATTCGCCAACTTTGAGTTTGTTTCCATGGTAAAATTAACTAACATAAACCTTATTCGTAATTCAACACTTATTTTCTTCTTAGTGGCGTGTTGAAAGGAGAACTTGATGAAGTGGCATCTACGATTCAATTTAAACCTGATTTTGAAAACGGAGCGCTACTGACTGTGGTAATTATGTTGCTGCCTTTTTAACTTTTGGATGTTTGTTTTAATTAATTTTTTGTACATGTTCATATTTAAAGGGTTGGTCCTCCGGTCGAATTCAACATGTACCTTTTTCGTTTCTTCCTCAACAGCTTGAGACCTAAATTTAACTAGCAATTAACCCCTTATTTTTATCGGCCAACCGTTTGTGAATCCATGATTATTTACTAGTACATGCTATCTCAAATAAATAACAAAATATAAATGGTTTGTCAAAATATTTCTGTAATGTAAGCATTTAGGAAAGCACTTGCTGGAATCGAAGGCAATCAGAAACAACTTTCCATTTACTTTCCTGTGCTGTAATGAGGAAATTTTGACAAAATGGCTGTGCAGGCTTTTTTTCATACCTCACTATCCCAGCTACAGTAACCACAATAGTAGATTGACCTTTAATTGCTTCATCTGTAAAATCATTAGAAAATAAAATTAGAATTATAAAATAGAAATTCAAAATGTTTTAAAATACCGTGGACTGGTTGTGCATCAAGGCTTACAATTTGATGATCACTTGCAGGAAGTTTCTCAAGAAAGGCTTGAATTACCAGATGTCCTGATACAGAATTACCATTCCAAACTAAGACTGCTGTTTCCATATACAGTCTTGAAACCCTCTACATATATTTTTTAAAATTAGGGACATTAAAATTTCTAACAAAACTTGATTTACATTTCTGTTTTTGTCAAGACAATCATAGTAGATTTTTGTAAATTCCTGGGCTGCAGAACAAGCTTCATCAATCAGCACTCTTTTATCCTGCAAGACAAAAGCCACATTTATACTAGATTTTACATTGTAGACGATGAAAGATTAAAAGATGGAAATAGTACTCATTAACAATAAAAGAGCTTCTAAGAACTTTAGAAAAATTTAACATTCAGGACAGCGACAGTGAAGTGAGAATAATTACTTACAACTACAATAGCCATGGGTATGTCAGGTGTGCTTTCGAATCAAATAAAACGGAGAAAAATGCTGTTTTCAAACTGAAGACCTAGTAAGGTCAGTCAGGAACTCAAATGCTCACGACCAACACTAATTGACTAAATTATTCTAACGAAAATTATAAAACAACTAGCAGACAAGTTAGCATGTCGCACAGCGTTGCAAAATCGAACAATAATAACACACCGGCGGGTTGGTAAAAAAAAAAAAAATAAGAAATAATGGATGGACTGATACCTGGCTGGGTCATTGATATCTCACCTTTCCAAACACAAAAACATATTTACAGTAGGGTCTACCATCATGCTACCGTTATAAGGGTTTTGCGGTACTTTGACCTTCTTTATTGATGACCTTGGTCATATATTCAGGGTCAGCGTATCGAATGCTTGAGCTCTAGTAGTTCAGACTTTCAGAACCTATGCAAAATGGTATGTGAATGCAAGCAAAAAATGTCTTTTTATACTGTTGTTATTGTCTTCATTATTTGCATGGGAAGTGTTTTCACTATGTTGGGTAAGTTAGGGTGGCAAAGTAACTGTTAAATTAAAAATAAGACCCAATTTACAACTAATTTTGCATTGTTCTAGATACTTCAATGTCGTGTTCAGATGGCGACTGTCCGCCGAATAAGGAATGCTTTGTCCCGTCATGCTACGGATCTTCTTGTCGGAGCGTACAACCTGTTTGCTTAACTGTTCTAAACGCCTCTGACTTTACCTGGGACGTTGATGAAAATGATTCAAATGCTAACATTCTAAAAGTCGAGTATAATATCGTCGAACCGGAAGAACTACGATTACTCTAGTTGATCATTCAAAAGTAAAATCAGGTTTCATTATATAAACACAAATACAATCGCTTCGGTCATACAAGCGTAATATTTATTCGTCGTCTCTACAACATACAAAAGTTTTAAAACGTGTCATAATTAAACAAGCGAGAGTGATCGCATAAGCTAATTAAGTTAACTTAAGCGAAAACAGCGGTGAATAGGCTGGGAGTCGCTAGTGATGTCGTCAGGTAAACACAGCCTTGGGTTATTCAAACAAAGTTCCTTTTGAAGTGTTGGATAGTCAAACGATAACAATTGCGTACAGCCCATTAAATCAATACGACTCAACTGTCCATTATTAATCAACATTGCGCGTATTCCGTGTGAAGTAAATTGTAAACAATATGCTAAACACAAATGGTTTAGGGCAGGGAACGAGGAGGCAACTGCCACTAAAGATTGATCAGTTAGCTGACTTCCAGCCAAAGCCAACTGCTTTAAGTTCGACAATCGATGCGAGGCTGCAGGTAAGATGGTTTTCTCTATCAAAATATCATTCAATCCAGATACCCAGCTGAGATCGAGAACAGTCAGTTTAGGTTGAAGTACTCGGTTGAAGGCAGTTGGCGACACTGACGGATGTTTTAATGCAGCAAGGACGCTTGCGTTACAGCCTTGAATGCTAAGCGCTGTCAGGTGAGGCAAACGATCCATTAACCATGCACATTGTTGATGTGAAAAGGAGGACCAATCCATCACCAAACACCTAGGCTGGCGGCGGATTATTCCGGCCAACATGATAGGAGTTAGCTGCCGGTGAGAGAGATCCATTAACCTCCATAAGGAAGGGTCGATAGCATATCGATTCCACGATCGGCAAACCCGCATGCAAACCAGTAGTTCACCAATCGACAGGTATTGAAACACTGGTATGAGTAATTCAGGTCGCAGAATCAGTTCTAGCTTATCCGACAGTTGGCCTAGCAAAATTCCAGAAGCTTTTCTCCTCTGTGTTTGAGAATCAATATGGCTAATAGTAGATGATCGCGCTAACGCAACGACAGGTTGCCGCACTTTTTTTTTCATCTCCAGTTGCTGTTGTTGCCTGAGTTGATCTCGCAGGTGAGGAAAGGGGGATTCCATTTTAGCTGGGGAGAACTTAGTTTCTGACACAAGAACCCCATAGGATTCATTTGATTCTTCTGCAGTTTCTTCTTTTTTGATAATGATTGGGGACAACACTTCGTTCTTAGGAATTTCTGGTTTCACCTTGTTTTCAACAACTTCTCTTTTCACAATAACGGAAACTTGCGAACTCGAACAGCTAGGCGTGGCTTGGAGAACTGATGAACGTGAAGTGGAAGAAACACTGTGTTCTACTTTAATAGATGTGGTGTTGAATGAAATAGGAAGGGTTTTCTTGCTTCTAGAGTTGGCTGGTTGCGTAACTGTCACAACAGGAACCCCTGTTATAGCTAAGTGGGTTTGATCTTTTCTATGCTGTTCAACTAAAGTCCGGACGTCTTGGATAAGGGCAACGGGATTTACAAGCAGATCAGGAACGTTCTTGCGTGTTGGGGCTAATGAATGTAAATAGAGCACAATCGCTCGAAGGCCATGTAATTCACTTGCTGTTAAGTGGACGTGTTGCTGTTGAATTGATGTAACTTTTTCGGTAGTTGTATGCCCCTTTTTAAATAAACGAGAATTATTGGTTTTAAACAGAGATAGAATATTTACGGAACATACTTGTTGGAGCTGAGAAAAATCCAAGTGATCTTTCCCCAGTAATGTGTAGACGTATCTTTCCAGGACATACCAAAGCATTTCCGTATAAAATGGGAAGCGAAATTTAGCAGGTACGCGAGTGCTGTCTTCCAACTGCGCTATCCGCAATTGATTTTCAATGGCAAAGCTATGAAGAAAATTTCCACCGAATACGAGAGAATCTGTTGGTGTATAAACTGCATGGATCCAGCCGGAGGGAATAAGGAAAGTGTTGCCAGCCTCCAAATTTACACGACCACATTTCTCGACCAGATCACCAAAAAAAATGTCGCTCTGTTTGCCGGATAAAGTCCATTGTTCGTACAACTGAAGATTACGTTCCGTCGGGGGTATCAACCAGAAAATCTGAAAACCCGTTCATCTAAATAAGTTATAACAGTAGTTGAGTGTATCTCTTGTACATACCTTAGAACCCTTGATAATGTGGTACCAGACTGACGTGCCACCAAAGTCAATATGAAAATCTGTGTAACACCCAGCGACGCTCATTAAACAATATTTCTGAACTTTGGGATACCACATATCGTCCATTGAGTTAGTCGAATCTTTTTGAAGCATTTTCAAAGCCCGAGGCCACATAACCTCAACCCAGTCAAGAAGACTAACCTGCAAAGTAACATTTGTAATTACATGCTTCAGTTGTGCACAAAATAAAATAAAAATGTACTGTTGCAGGAGGATGGACCATATGTTCCAGCTTGGTGTGTGAAAACTCCAGACTAATGACATTCAATAAACGATCTTTATTGGGGCTCTCATAGTACTGTTGCCATTCTTTCATAGTCATTTCCAAATTCCTTTGAGTGGCAACTTCCATTACATCCACCATTCTTCTTGAACCTAAAATTATACAGCATTACTTACAAATGTAAGTACTAAGATCTATATTTTTAAAATTACCAACACACTGTCTAACATCTCCAACAGAAAAATCTGATTTTGGAACTTTCATATCCAGTCCTGATTTATCTTTAAATAATAAAGGTACACTGAAACCATTCTTTTGAATATATCCCATGGTAAAATCTGGGGGAAATGTGAACATTGAATATTTTCACATAAATTAAGTTGACAATGCATATAAACTCACCCTTTCCTTGCATCTCTTGAACAAAAAAATTTTCAAACTTATCCGTTGTAAGTTTAAGATCAAGGCTGAAGGATGGAAGTGAACTAAATGCCAATTCAAGATC
>Ga0247722_10002033_pt1 | contig 10739 bp, 8 predicted proteins | sample MSEWelMarce3H_FC_FD_189094 | JGI IMG/M metagenome (GOLD analysis project Ga0247722, IMG submission 189094) | Subsurface sediment microbial communities from gas well in West Virginia, United States - MSEEL Well Study Marcellus 3H_FC | ecosystem: Environmental > Terrestrial > Deep subsurface >...
CGACATTTCTCATTAAATATGCATCTCCTACAACATTTAATTTGTTTGGACAAACCACTGTTTCACTAGCAGTTCCCAACATTATTTGATTGGCTGCTGTAATTGCCGCATTATACCCTATAGCAGTTGAATAACTAAAATCACTTATATTTGTTGTATTTATACCTAAAAACGTATTATTACTACTAGTTACAGTATTTCCTCCAGAATTATGACCAATAAAAATATTGTTACCGCCTGATGTATTATCTTTTCCAGCAATATTTCCAACATATACACTATTAGAACCAGTTGTATGTTTACATGCAGCCTGAAAACCAACTGCAACAATCCTCTCACCGGATGTATTTTCTAATGCTGCCTGATGTCCAACTGCGGTATTAGAACTACCAGTGTTGGTTTTTAGTGCCTCGGTGCCAATACCAACATTATTAGAGCCAGTAATATTTGAAAATAATGCACTAGCCCCAATACCAACATTATTACCGCCAGTAGTATTTTTATTTAATGCTTGATTTCCAATAGCAGTATGATTATTACCACCTGCAGTATTTGAAAATAATGCTTGATAACCAATAGCAGTATTCTGTGAAGAAGTTACATTTTTATTTAATGCTTCGAAGCCGAATGCAGTATTACTAGAAACTGAAGCATTACCTTTTCCAATAGTTAATCCATTTGCAGATATATCCCGACTTGTGTAAATAGTTCCAGAAGAAATTATTCCAGAAACATCCAAATTATATGCAGGTGAAATTGTTCCAATACCTACATTTCCCATCAAGTATGTGCTCCCAACAATTCGTGTAGCTCCAGAAATATCTAATGGATATTGTTGAGCTAATTCTGAGTTTAATTTTCCAATACTAACATTACCCGTTAGAGAAATCGATGTGCTAACCGCTTGATAAGATGAAGCGGATTTATTATTATCCCTCAATAAAAAATCGCCCAGAACATTTGCCGCTTGTATAATACTACTCGCATCAGTACCACTTTGAGATGAAATTGTTAATATTGCATTTTCAGTTAGTCCTTGTTTTAGAGGATATTTTGTATTATCTCCTACACTTGTACTGCCTATAAACATATTACCCATATTAAAATTGACTACCGTATTTGAATTTGGGGCTTTGAATAAATATCCACTCATATCCTGCGCAACGCGAATATATCCGGCATTCACATTTCCATTATCACATATTTTTATACCCACACCGACAGTTGAATTCGCTTTCACCGAATTTCCATTTAATATTATATTACCATTATTCACAGTCAAAAAACTCATCGCATTTGATATATTTCCGCGAATGTTGATTACATCGGCATTTCCACCGATATTTATACTAGAATTTACTGTATTTGCAGGACCGCCAATATTTATAGTCTTACTAACATTACTAGGGCCAATATTTATTGTCGTATTTGTCCCATTTACATCAAATACACTACCATGAATATTTCCACTGATATATATATTCTTTTGTGCATAAGCATTTCCATTAATAGTCAAATCTTTTCCGACAATAACATTTGAATTAAGAGATGCATCTAAAGTTGCGAATATATGACCTTTAACAGTCAAGGTTTTATCCACATATGTATTTGCATTAAATGATACATCTTTTAGAACATAAAGATTATTATTCATAGATGCATCACCCGATAATATTAAGCGATTCGCAAATGTATTTGCATTAAATGATACATCTTTTATAACATAGAGATTTCCATTCATGGATGCGTCGCCCGATAACACTAAGCGGTTCACATATGTATTTGCATTTAATGATATGTCTTTTATAACAAGAAGATTACTATTTATGGTTGTATTGCCTGATACGGTAAGGGTTTTTGCATTTATATTTCCATTAAATGATGAATCTAGCGTCACATTTAAATTACCATACAAATCTGTATTTCCATTACGCATTGTGAAATTTCCACCGCTAATATCTAAAAACCCTCGTAAATATGTTTGGGCTAATTTATTCGCATTATTTGATGTATCTAGCCAAAAACTATTACTCATTCCTATCAATAATCTATATATTTTTATTGGATATTTCCCGATATCATGTATTTCGAAAAATATATGATATTTTACGAGTATTTCAATTTATGCAAAGGCTAAAATTGACTAATATACCCACCGGTTTGAATAATATTTCCGGAAACATCTAAAACACCGGTCATATCAATTGAACCGTTCTTATTTATAGATAATCGCGTCATGGCTACATTACCATTGATATCTACAATAGTATTTGAATATGCAGAGGATGTCGTTTTATTAACTACAATAGCATTGCTCATATTCAAAATACCGTCTATATATGTATTACCCGCAATGTATGCACCTCCGGCAATCTGTAATGCACCAGTGCCTGATGCAGTAGCTCCAGTTTTATTTGCGATATTCACATTACCGTTGAATTTTATATCGGTATCAATAGCTTGATTTGACCCATTACTATTTTGGTAATTGCCTACTATAATATTAGAGACATCCAGATTATAGGATGTTATAACATAATTTACTTGGTCATTAGCCGCAGGATGAGACCCTAGCGAATATTTCTCATCTATGGTTGATTGGCGAATTGTAATCAATCCTTGATTAATTCCATTCAAAGTCATAGAATTAGTATTAAAATTTATAATATTATTACCAGTAGTTCTAGTAGAATCAGACCCACATGTTGATTTAATATTATATCCCGTTTGGTTATTACATAATGCTATATATCCTGCATAATTTGGGTTATAGCTAGCGTCAATTATTCCTTTACTAGCATCTATATAATTAATACTATTTGTAGCAAATACTAACCCTGAATAACTTGCTGAAGAACCAAGACCAATCTGGATTTGATTAGTAACTACCGGTTGGTCAAATTTAAAATTATTTAAAGTTAATTTTCCTGTAATATAAATAGTATCAGCATTAGTCCCAATATTTATATATCCTGGTAATCCATCATTATTTAAAGGTAAAATATTATTAGTATATATAGTTTGTTTCACGTTCAAATTACCAGTCATAGATGTATCTTGTCCAACTGTTAATGATTGTATGAATACGTTTGAATTTAATGCAGTATTACCAAGAACAGTTAAATTACCATTAATATTGGTATTATAATCAATACTCACATTACCACCAATACTCACATTACCACCAATATTCGCATTACCACCAATATTCGCATTACCACCAATATTCGCATTACTATTAAGTGTAGTATTTCCACCAACATATAATGTATTGAGTGTAGTATTTCCACCGACTGCTATATTACCATTCAAAGAAGAATCTGTCCAAACACTCAATGAACGTATAGAAACATTTCCTCTTAATTCAGTATTCCCCAGAACAGTCAAATTACCATTCATGGAAGAATCTGTAAAAACATTCAAAGATTGTATAGAAACATTTCCATTCAATGCAGTATTCCCAAGAACAGTCAAATTACCATTTATATAGGTATTCGTCAAAACATCCAATTTATTAATAAAAACATTTCCATTTGCATCCACATTTCCATCTAATACAACTTTATTACTAACATTCAATGTATTCAAAAATGTATTTCCTGAAATTGATATATTACCAAGAATACTCGCATCCCGATTAACGAATATATTTCGCTGAATATTTGCATCTTGGCCAATATTTACTGTATTATCTATATTAACATCACCGCTTATTTGCATATTTCCGCAAATATCAAGGACTTTATTATTCGCACGATTAAACAAATTGGGTAAATAACAGTAATAGACTATAGTTGAACCATCTATTGCAGATACGCTTGTGATAACAACGGAATTAATATCCGACATAAAAATCCCGACAAAATTATTGGTAGGGTCACAAATAGTTTGATTCGCAATACCAGACGAATTTAATATATTATATGGAATTGGTTTCCACGTTTTTGCTCTATCTTGAGTATAATATATTGCCGCCGAATTTCCTACTGCTATCGCATTGTTACTATCAAAAATATATGCCGAGTTAAATTGAATATTTGGTATATTTACATCATAAAAACTTTGGTCAGAATTTACCAATGTAATATAACTAGGACCTAATGCTAATGCAAAAGTGGTTCCATTATATGAATATGAAGTAACATAATTAAATGAGGTTGCTGGACCACTATAAATCATGTTTGTAAATTTTGAAGTATCCTTTATATTTCCAATATATCCGCGATTTTGATTAGTAAACCCAACTGCAATACACATATTTGTTTTATAAGGTGATATATGATTTAATGAACCGTCTACATCCTGCGTAATAGGTGTTAAGACACCAAGTGATGCGAGCAAACCAAACTCGCTGCGAACAGACCCATTAATGTAATATAAATTGTTATTACCAATATAATATATAATACAATTATTATTAATATTTAGTATCATACATATTGAATTAATATTTGTTGCACTATTAGAATTTGTAATTGAAGCGTTATTCCATGATATTCCTCTATCCAAAGTAAATAATAAAGTTCCATTATTACCACCGATTAAAGCGGCTGTATTATCATATATAAAACATGAATTATGTTTAGCTATATACGGTGTCCCTGATATATCAAATAAATTCCACGTTTTTCCACCATTATATGAACTGTAAATGGTGTTTTTAGTATTATTATTTTGTGAATTACCTACGGATAACGCCCAATTATTTGTTGATGAATAATTTGTCGCATTTATTGTAAATGATATATTTTTCACATTTGCGATTTCACCTGATTGTATACGCATTGGACCATTTATATCCAAGATATAATTCAAACATGGGTCATATGTGTTTATACCTATACTCGCACGACTAGATACCGTTGCCGTATTTCCCAAAATCATTGTTTGCATTGGAATATATGACTCATTATTTGTTAAGCCAATAGTTCCCATGGTTTTGGTTTTATCCAAGGCAAACGCACCACCGCCAATAGCTAAGCCCTGTTTATTTGGAGTAACAATATTCAAAAATGTATTTGAACTATTATCATTTGCGATTAGGGTGAGTGCATTACCTTGCCCAGATACATTACCTTGGGTTTTATAATATTTCGGCAAATAGTTCCCTGCCGAAATGTCGTATATTACTACAGTTTCATTATATATATGGGGATTCGCCAATTCGGGTCGGGAAGATATACTGACTTTTGATGCTATATCGGTATTATTCGCCGTTTTTATAAATATATTACCACCTTGGACATACTGTATCTGGGCATCCGGATTTTGATTTCCATTATTCATAGACGTATCATTATAGAATTGAACTCTAGTATATCCTGCTCCGGCAATAGAATCATCAGTCGCAATAACTAAACCATGTTTTGATACTGTTTGTGCGAGAGTATTTATATTAGTAGGTCCAGCGGCAATAGTATTTATTGTATATGGATTACTTGAATTCAAACTGCGAATATCTAGTGTGGCTTTAGCATCGGATGTATTAACTCCTATACTCGCATTACTTCCTTGTAAATAAGAAGTAGTATATGTGGAATTACCAAAATATAATTGTTCATATACCGAAATATCTTTTTCAACTGTTAAATTATTTTGTATGTTTACATTTTCACCTTTTACGAATACATTACCTGCTATATTTGCATTTCCAGATAAAAATGAATCTTTTGCGACATTTAAATACTGTTTAACATTTACATTTCCGCTTATATCTGCATCACGGCCAATTATAGCATTTTCACTTGCGATAACTGAACCAGTAATGGAAAAATCTCCTACATATGCAGACCTGAGTGTAAAATTTTCAGTGACTAAAGACATTGTATTTAAATTACTTAATTTGTCTTGTTTATTAACACCACCATATGACCGCCAAGATGGATTAGACATTGTTATATTATACAATTACAATGTATATTATTTTGCTTTATTGGAACCATTCTTTCGCCTTATTTTGATACTTTTTTACGACTATTCTTAGGTCCTTTATTGGGTCCATTCTTGGATTCTTTCTTAGGTCCTTTCTTGGCTATTTTTTTCAGAGATTTTCTTTTTTTGGTTATTCTTGGATACGGAGTCAATGTTCTCACAATAATATGGGGTTGTCTAGAGATATTATTCAAAAAATGGACATGTTTATCCGATTGAATTGAGATGGGATTACCATTTATATTACCGTGTATTTCCGCATGTTCGTCATTTTTCGCCATCTCTAAATCAATATTTTTCACTATTTGGCCATTTTCTATCGCAACTTCGCGTATTTTACTGAATTCTTGGTAAACCATATTATATAAAGTGTAAAGAAAATATCTGTTATATTGTTATAATGATGCGACTAGTGACGTGTCCTCACTGTAATCAGTGTATTGAAATAGTAGAATTGAATTGTCGTATTTTTAGATGCGGTATATTGAAAAATACATATAAGCAGGTTGACCCTCATTTGTGCGAGGCTGAATGTAAACGTTTGTTTGAATCCGGTTTGATATATGGTTGCGGGAAACCATTTTATATACAAGATAGTTCAGGTAATGAGTTAGTTGCCGTAAAATGTGATTATATATGACGTTTACGGGTAGCCTGACCCGACTTTTTACCCTTGGGTCTAGACTTAATAAATTGTTCTATTTTCGGCATTTCTTCCAAGATATGGTCAACAATTTCTTGGTAAAATGACCTAAATTCTGCGCGCTTTTTCTTCATATCTTTTTGAGTAAACCAGTCAATTTTCATTTTTTCAAATAATTTGGTCTCATGCAAAAATTGATGGTCCATTCTATCCCACAAAAACTGATGGCTCTGATTATAATATCTTGGTAAATTGACGTCATAATCGATTAAAAACATATGTATAACATAATCGCTCTTTGTTTTGTGTATTAATTTATATAATCCACCGTTTTTCTTAATCATCTTTTTAATCATATTACCATCTCCCAAGAATCCGGTTAATTCTTCGCCGCCTTCTCGCATAGCGGTTTCATATGGACTTTCATTATTTTCAACCCCGCCGCCGAAATCGGACCATCCGGGTGTATCATCAATCGGTAATTCTTGTCCAAATAAAAAATGAAGTTCGCCATTGTGTATAGCAATGGGCAATATACTACCTGCTACCATTTTTATATATAGTATACATATTTTTCATAGACGGATTTTCTTGATTGTATCCGAATCTTGGTAAACAAAATCGGAGAATATGGTTTCTTGGGTTAATCCTACCTTTTTAATGCCTTTATCGGGTTCTTGAACAGTTCCTTGAATCGGCTCTTGTTCGGTTCCTTGGGAAATAGGTGTAAAATCGGGTATATTTTTATAAAATTCAATCACATTCGGATTAGCCTTGATTCTCTGTGCATGAAAACTAGACAAATACAGACCATTTAATGTTTTGATACGCGATAATGCGACATATGTTTGGCCATATTCAAATACACTTCCGCCGATATCAATCTCAGCCATATCCAATGTCGCGCCTTGGATTTTATGTATAGTGATTGCCCAAGCTAAACATAGGGGTATATATCCCAAGGCAATGGTCGGGTAGTCTTCCGATTGTCTATAATGCGGTTGAATTATACGCGTAATACCATTATAAAACCGGACAATAGGCACGGGTTTAGGTCCCATTTCATTAATATCAATAACAATACCCTGCGAACCATTACAAATACCATTGTCCATATCCAGATTGATTGTACACATGACGACGGCGCCTTTTTTCAAACGTAATACCTGCACACATTGCGTATTATTTATCAATTGTTGCATTTCAAATTCTATATCTTGTTCGGTTAATTCAGCGGATTTTTCCAAGATTTCTTGGGAAAGTGGTGTATCTTTTTCAATCATCGTCTTACAATTTGTTCGTTTATCACATTCAAATACAAACTCTTTCTCCTTTATTTTCGCAAACATGGTTGCATTGACTAAATCCACCTTGGCGCGAATGGGGAATAATTTCGGCGGAATACACCCAGCATGTTCTTGTGGTAAATATGTGCGGCCGACATATCTTTGTAGAATACGTTTATTATCTTCACTAATATTTCCTGTTCTCACTTCTCCCAAGATTTGAGCATAAATGGGGTCAGTTTGCCTGAACATAGTCTTTAAAACGATGTGATTTTCCATATTGAATACCGATGACCATCCAGGCGATTCAAAACAGAATGCGGCTGTATCGGCTTCGCCCGCCGATTCCACGGGCGGCAATTGGAACATATCACCGGTAAATATGACCTGCATACCGCCGAATGGTGCCGCGTTTTTCCGCGCTCTACGGGCAATTTCTTCTATGATTTCAAAGATTTTCTTAGACATCATACTAACTTCATCTATGATTAAAATGTTGACCTTTTTCCAAGATTTCACAGCATGCTTATTGCGCAATACTGAATTGATGACTTCGGCCTTGGGACCACGCGCGAGTTTAATTCCGCCCCAAGAATGCAGGGTGCGGGCATTGCAATTTAATAGTAGGGCGGCACATCCGGTTAAAGCGCAAACTTGATATTTTAGATTATGTGTATTCGCATGTTCGCATAATTGTTTGATTAATAGTGTTTTACCAGTTCCGCCGGGACCAGTAATAAATAGGTTTTTGCCGAGTATAAACTGATTTAAAGCGTGAGTTTGCTCGGGAGATAAGGCAACGGGATTCATTTTATTAATCAAAGTATGAGTTAAGTATTATACGAGTATATATATTCAATTTTCCAAGATTTGCCTTTATTTCTTCCCCAGTTTTGCATAATATTCTTCTAATTTATCATGTAATATAGAAGACTGCTTAGAGAGGCGTTGATGATCAGTATGCTGTAAATTCGCATCGTATTTTAGTTGATGCCGAATATATGCAATTTCATCATCAATTTGTATGATTTGTTGATTGATAATAACCAAATCTTGGCTAGTTTTGATTTTCATATTGTAATTGCTTATATATTATTTTTTATATTTATAGCAAGGCGAGATATTATGATGGAGTTTATTCATAAATAACTTCTAAACAAAACGAAAAATCTTGGCCATTTAAGTTGACTGGAATTCCAGTATCATTTACTAATTGTATATTGAGTTTTTTTATATCAATGGTACCTTGGTAATTGCGGCTATCCGTTAGCAAATATCCATCAAAATTATTCGCAGGCAGTGTGCTACCAAATGGATAAACCTGTGTATTAACGGTGATTCGCGCTAATATATTTTTGCTCATTAAGAACCCGGCTTGTGGAGAAATGAATGAATTCGGGCTTTTTTGACTAAACTCATCAACAATCAAATACAGATATTTGGGTCCGCTTAAATTGATAAACTGTTCAGATACGGTGATTGATGCCGAAAGAGTATATGCTTGATTACGGAACCCGAGTAACCACCCGAGTTTTGATTTGAAATTATATTTATCAAAATTGCCGCTACTATCGGTATCAAAATGGACAGAAAGTCCAGTAACACCAGCCAATGCAGTCAATGTTGATTTATAACCGGAATACGTTGCAGATGATGCGATGGGGTTTGAGCCTGAGATATTAAAGGATACGTCAATAAAACCGGAACCTAATGTTTGTATTTGCGTATTAATTTGCGATTGCAATAATGAGACAGTATATTGGCCATCGGGAATAATGACCATTTTTGAAGCATTTGCCGAGTTGGTAATTTTGAAGAAATTATTACCAAAATTTGCGCTAATATTATAGTATGTTATGGGGAGTTCAAGGGTTCGCACAGCAATACTTTGGACATTGGTAATACGTTCAGGTAAAGTCATTGAAAATGTCGCATTTCCAGTATAATTATAATCATCGCTAAATTTAGTGTCTACATTTATATATTTACATTTGCTTGGTTTATGGACATTAGTCATGACCATATTACGACTATATTGATTGACTTGCGGTTCTAAAAAAGAATCTTTATTGTCTGTATATTTACTCATTGCTTGGGATATAATATCAAATTATATTTTTTATTGATAACCTTCATAATACCAGCGATTCTGCAAGGAATTGCGATGGTATTACTTGATTATGTGGGAGACCATGTATGGTCTCCCACATAAATAAAGACATGCCTAACGGTTAAAAGGTATATGGATACATTATAATAGAAGATGATTGCTGTGCTGGTTCTGGGTTAGTTTGAATAGTCGCTTGATTAGGTGCGGCAGTTGCTGCAGGTGTTCCAGTGGTTGGTTTTGTGGTTGTTGCAGTTGATGCCGTTGTAGTAGTTGGTTTTGTGGTTGGTGCAGTTGATGTCGCAGTAGTTGGTGCAGTGGTTGGTTTTGTAGTTGGTGCAGTTGGTGCAGTTGTTCCAGTAGCAGTTGGTGCAGTTGTTCCAGTAGCAGTTGTTCCAGTGGTGGGTTTTGTGGTTGGTGCAGTAGTAGTTGGTGCAGTGGTTGGTGCAGTGGTTGGTGCAGTTGTTGGTTTTGTAGTTGGTGCAGTGGTTGGCGGTGCAGTGGTTGGCGGTGCAGTAGTAGTTGGTGCAGTGGTTGGTGCAGTAATTGGCGCAGTAGTTGGCGCAGTAGTTGGCGCAGTAGTAGTTGGTTTTGTGGTCGTTGCAGTAATTGTTTCAGCGCCTTCATATATTCCCCCTATTCTCAATAAATACATTAACAATAATAAACAAATCAAAACCCCAAGAACTATACATATTCTATTTTTGTCGCAAAATTTCGCAAACATTTATTATATATTACTATATTTTTATGATACACAAAATTGATTAGC
>Ga0247722_10002035_pt1 | contig 10717 bp, 8 predicted proteins | sample MSEWelMarce3H_FC_FD_189094 | JGI IMG/M metagenome (GOLD analysis project Ga0247722, IMG submission 189094) | Subsurface sediment microbial communities from gas well in West Virginia, United States - MSEEL Well Study Marcellus 3H_FC | ecosystem: Environmental > Terrestrial > Deep subsurface >...
GTATTATTGGGTCTTGGTTTAGCTACGTTATTTAGACAAGTATGTAATTCAAAAGATTGTTATAAATTTATTGGACCACATCATAATGCGTTGCGTGATAAAATTTTTGCAAGTGACTCTGAAAAAACACACTGTTATAGTTTGGTAGAAGAAAATATACCATGTGGCTCAAAAAGTAAAACTTTAGAATATTCTACAGATTTTTCATAGTTACATACAAAATATGTTTTCATAGTTATAATATATATTTTAAAATAATTTAAAAGCATTTTGCGCCATTTATTTATCAATAAAATGACATCTAATACGGAAACGTTTGCTTTTCAGGCCGAGATTAATCAGTTAATGTCGCTTATTATTAATACATTTTATTCAAATAAAGATATTTTTTTACGTGAATTAATTTCTAATTCTTCTGATGCTTTAGATAAAATTCGTCATCTGTCATTATCAGATAATAGTATTTTAGATACACATAAAGATCTTCATATTCAAATTTTTCCAGATAAAGTTAATAAAACATTAACTATTGTAGATACTGGAATTGGTATGACTAAAGCAGATATGATTACAAATCTTGGCACAATTGCACAGTCCGGGACAAAGGGGTTTATGGAAGCGATGAAAACACAAGGAGATATTAATATGATTGGTCAATTTGGTGTTGGGTTTTATTCTTCTTATTTGGTAGCTGACCGGGTTGTTGTTACTTCTAAACATAATGATGATGATCAATATGTGTGGGAATCTAATGCGGGTGGTTCATTTACAGTTACAAAAGACAATTCCGAAAAAACTATTGGGCGTGGAACAAAAATTACTTGTTATTTAAAAGATGACCAGCTTGAATATTTAGAAGAAAGCCGCATTAAAGAGCTTATTAAAAAACATTCGGAATTTATTAACTATCCTATTAGTCTTTATGTTGAAAAAACTATTTCAAAAGAAGTAGAAGAGGAAGAGGAAGAGGAAGAGGAAGATGAGAAAGAAAAAGTCGATAAACACGAAGACGAAGACGAAGACAAAAGCAAACATGAGAAAGATAAAGAAAATGATGAACCCAAAATTGATGATGTAACCGAGGAAGAGCTAGCAACTAAAAAAACTACAAAAACAGTCAAAGAGGTTGTGTCTGAGTTTGTATTATTAAATAAACAGAAACCTATTTGGTCTAAGAAACCGGATACCATTTCAAAAGAAGAATATCTTGAATTCTATAAAGCAACTTATGATGATTGGGAAGAATATTTAGCAGTTAAACATTTTTCAGTTGAAGGTCAATTGGAATTTAAGTGTTTATTATTTCTTCCAAAGCGTGCGCCTTATGATATTTATGAACAAAAAACAAAGAAACAAGGTAATATTAAATTATATGTACGCCGTGTTTTTATTACTGATAACTGTGAAGAGTTAATTCCTGAATGGTTAGGGTTTGTAAAAGGTATAGTAGATTCCGAAGATTTACCTTTAAACATTTCGCGTGAAATGTTACAGCAAAATAAAATTCTGAAAGTAATTAAGAAAAATGTTGTTAAAAAGTGTTTAGAACTATTTAGTGAACTTAAGCAAAAACCAGAAGACTATTTGAAGTTTTATCAGCAATATGGTAAAAATATTAAGCTTGGTATTCATGAAGATAGTAGTAATCGTGAAAAACTTGCAGAATTGTTAATGTTTAATAGTTCAAAATCAACCACTACTATGATTTCATTTAAAGACTATGTTGATGCTATGGATACAAGTCAAAAAGCCATTTATTACATTACTGGTGAAACACAAAAATCTGTTGTAAATTCGCCTTTTATTGAAAAATGTAAAAAGTGTAATTATGATGTTTTATTTATGGTTGAACCGATTGATGAATATTGCATTCAACAATTAAAAGAATATGATGGAAAACCCTTGGTTTGTCTAACAAAAGAAGGCTTAAAATTTGAATCGTCTAATGAAGACAAAACTGCATGGGAAAAATCTATTGAAGACTTTAAACCATTAACAAATACTATTAAATCTATTTTGGGTGATAAAGTAGAAAAAGTTGTATTGAGTGAGCGCGTTGTAGATTCTCCTTGTGTATTAGTAACAAGTGAATTTGGGTGGTCTGCAAATATGGAAAGAATTATGAAAGCACAAGCGTTACGTGATCCAAATATGAATATGTATATGATGTCGAAAAAAACAATGGAAATTAATCCCACTCATCCAATTATTAAAGCACTACAAACAAGAGTACAAGAAGACGCCAATGCAAATACATTAAAAGATCTTGTTAATTTATTATTTGAATCATCTCTTATTAATAGTGGATTTAGTCTTGAGGAACCAAGCACATTTGTAGATCGGATTAATCGGATTATCAAATTGGGTCTCTCTATTGATGAAGATGAACCATTAGTTAATACATCACAAAATATTGAAACTAAACAGGGACAAGACAAAGAAGACAAAGAAGACAAAGAAGACAAAGAAGACAAAGAAGATGAAGAAGACAAAGAAGACAAAGAAGACGAAGAAGATGAAGAAGACAAAGAAGAAAGTAATATGGAAGAAATTGACTAAACTTTATTTATAAACGTTAATTGCGTTTTTAATCTAATAAATATTTAGGTGTTTATATTAATTTAATGTCTTCAAGTGGATTAACATATATAAACGAATTACCTAATCCGAATCCTAATTCTAATATGCAAATTAACAGTGTTCAACAGCAGTTATTAATGCAACAACAACCACAAAACATTATTTTAAATAAAAATGAAATAATTTCGAACCAAAACACTCAAATGCCTGGACCGGGAATTAACCAATTTATACCAAATGGAACATATAGTACACAAAATCCCATCCAACAAAATTCTAATCAAATAACAATGGAAAATAGTGTTGTAAATCAACAACCAAACTATAATGAACTTGTAAATCAAATACAAAAGGCAAGTTTAAATGGTTCTACTTCATTACCTTCGCGTGATATACCAAATAATTCTATACAAATTTCAAATGACGAACAAATAAAACCCAATTATATACCGCCTCCTCAAATACAAGAAGATTACATAAAAAATAATGAAACACCTGACTATTTAATTGAAGAAAATAACAGAAAAACACGCAATTCTAATTTTTATGATATGTTATATAATGAAGCGCAGCTTCCTCTAATAATTGCGCTTGTATATTTTTTATTTCAGTTACCTGCTATAAAAAAATACAATAAAAATTTGTTACCATTTATGTTTAAGATTGATGGTAATCTTAATTTATATGGATATGTTTTTAATAGTGTTTTATTTGCATCTATGATATATATATTGCTCAAAGTTATTACTAAATATGTTTAGTCTTTATATATAAAATATTGCTAAACAATTAAAAAATTAAATAAAAATAAATAGTTTGCTAATTATTTTTATTTATTCTATTTTATTCTATTTTATTCTTTTTATTCTATTTTGAATAGTGTCTTCCTACTTTCATCCATAATAATATACTGAGTGTGAAACCCACTAAAAAACCAGCAACGCAATGATCGGGGTGGTCTTTCAAAAATGGTCTAGTTATAAATGGACCAACGAAGAATGTTAAAATTGAGTAAAAAATCATAATTGCAATTGACATTGGCGAACTTAGATGAGACATTTTATATTTTAACACATTATTATTTTTTTTGGAATTGTTTGGAATTGTTTGGAATTGTTATTTCACAAGACAGTTTAGCAATTCACTATATTAGTAGAGAGATTTTAGATTATTTTTAGAAATAATATAATAATAATATTTATAATATATAATATGAGAAAACGTTATACTAAGAAACGTTACATTAAGAAACGTTACATTAAGAAACGTTACACTAAGAAACGTTATACTAAGAAAATACAAAATTATTATTTGGTGGGTGGTGGAAAATTTGTTCCACGATTAGATTATTGGAACAATTTGTTTAACGCGGCTGAAATAGACAAACTAGATCAGCTAAGAACAAAACTACAAGACATTATAAATTCTAGCGCGACTAGTTCTTCTCCTAAGGAAAATGGTTTATGTCAACTTATGATGGAACTACTTCCAACATATTATATTCCAAATAATATACTAGAACAACCAGTTAGAAGTACAAATAGATATGGTAAAACAACTGATTGGAATGAAGCAGATTTTTATACCTATTATACTATTTTGTGTGCAACATCTTTATTATTTGGAATAATAGCTAGTAAAATGAGTGATAATGATGATTGCAAATATAAATTAATTTTAAAGGGAGGGAGAGCTATTCAAGTAGTTTTGAGAAAAATTTTTGATGGTAGCGAAGAATCTAGTTTTACTCGTACTATTTTAGGTAGTTTACATCAAACTCAAGATATTGATGTTTTACTTTTTCCTAAGCAAGGTAATCCATATAATAAACCGGAAATGCAAGAATTATCACATAATATTTCAGAGTTAATTGTGTGGTTTTTAACTAGTACTACTACTACTCCTGCTACTACTCCTACTACTACTCCTACTACTACTCCTGCTACTACTCCTACTCCTGCTACTACTCCTACTACTACTATAAGAATACTACCACCAACAGAGCAAAATCTCAACATTTATAAACTATCTGTTCTTTTTCCCGATGGATATGTAGCTTTTTCAGACATTGATTTTGGCGAAGTTCCTTTTCCGGTGTTTTATTCTAACTTACAACAATTTCCAACGCGTACTAATAGAGCCAATACTATGTTACGAGATTTTCCTGATTTGCCTATTTTATTTGAATGTCCAAGTATTGAGCGTCAACTTGAAGAAAAAATATACTATTATGGTGAGTATAGTGTAAGAAAAGCTTGGGCTATAACTAGCGGAAACCACTCATTAATACCTGGTTGTGATTATGATTTGGCTAAATTTAAAAAAGCAATTATTAGTCTAAATAATGGATTTCAACTAGTACAGTCTGAAGAAAAACCACATGATAAACCAACATTATTAAATAAAAATAGGGAATATTTGAAAATACAACTTACTAGTATGGGGTATGATGAATCAATTAGTGAAAGTATATATGATGATATGAAAGAACGACCATCTATTGTTCAACAAACAACTCTTACTCGTCAGCCTATATCAGTTAGTACAACAAGCAACCCATATTATGATCATTTAACAACGCCCGAATGTATGATGTATGCAACACCCGGAGTATTACGTCCAGAACACTCACACGTAGGGTATGTACAACCTGGTCAGCCACATGGAATTCATACAGTACCAATGCATCAACAGGCATTATATCACCAACAACAGGCATTATATCACCAACAACAACAACAATTGGCATTATATCACCAACAACAACAACAGGCATTATATCACCAACAACAGGCATTATATCACCAACAACAACAACAACAGGCATTATATCACCAACAACAACAACAACCGGCATTATACTACCAACAACAACCGGCATTATACTACCAACAACAACCGGCATTATACTACCAACCGCGGTATGGTGCGTCGTCGGTACTGCCCAATATTGGGTTGCTTCCTCATCAACGTGAGCAACTAGAGCAACAACAAGTATATGATCGCAGTGGTCAATATCCAACGCAACAGCAACCAGGCTCATCAATATTACACCAAACAAGCCGAGGAAAAGAACATCAAGTGCAGACCAGAGAGAAGCAGCCGCGACACCGGGGAGAGAATATAAGTAAGTATTTCATGCGGCGTAGGCTCGAGGCGGAGATGGCTGCCGAACAACCGGGCGCGACCACTGCCGATAAGGAGGCGGCAGCCGAGGCAAGGGCAACGTATAATGGTTGGGCGGCAAAGAGGAGGACGGTTTGGGCGGGGGAGGAGGAATATATTAATGCATGGAAAACCGCAGCAAAAAATACTCAAAAAGCTTTAAACATTAAAAAATAACTTATTTTTAAAATAGTCATAGTAAGTTTTTATGCCTCATTTTTTCCCATATTTACAATATTGTTTTTGAGAGAATCCACGAGGACGTTTACAATTAATAGATCGTTTATATTTTAAACTCCATGATCCTCCTTTTATGCTTTTTTTGCCTATTTTGCCTATTTTGCCTATTTTGCCTCTTTTGCCTCTTTTGCGTCTAGTGAGCTGTTTTCTTTTTATGCCTCGTGCTCGGTTTAACTGTTCTGCTTGATTAACTAAATCATCAAGTCTTACTTGTAAATCATTTATTTCTTGTATTAAATTTGTTCGCCGTAGAAGTATATTATCATAACTAGTTGTGCTTTGATTATAACTGTCTCGTGCATTATTAATTTCTGCAATTAATGGTGCTATAAGTCGTTGTCTATTAGCAATAATAATATTAGCGCGACTAGTATATTCATCATAACGACTAATTATACCATTACGATCGCTTGGATTATTCACTCTATATTCTTCATAATTGTCTCGTGCCCTAGCATAATCATCGCCAAGATTAGTTTGCATTAGTTGTTGAGTAACTTGCTCAGTTTCTATTCTTAGTCTTTCTCTTAAATCATGCACTCGTTCTCTGGCAGTAATAACTCTAGCTTGGGCAATATTAAAGTTATCACTAATAACCGCTAATTCACTACGTAAATCTTTTATATTTGTTTGTGCATTTTCTATGTCATTGGCTAATCTTCGTCTTCTAATTAGCAACGCAGATTGTTGTAGCGCAGAAGCTGTTATTGTTGGTCTTGAAGCTGTTTGTTGAACAATACTCATATTATTATTAGACATTATAGTATATATTATTATATAATAGTATATATTATGATCTTTCTGTTTTGTCTTAGTTTATTTATTTCTGAATCTTGTTTGAATTTTTTTGGCTGCTGAATTTTTTCTTGTGTTTTTTCCCATGTGGCGTCTTTTATGTGTAGTGTGACGTTGTCTTTTACCGCGTGCTTGATTTAACGCTCTGTCACGAATAAGTGCGCGTTCAAGTCTGCGTGTGAGATCGCTTACCACTCCTATTATATATTGTTGTTGTTGATATAAACTATGATGATGTTCACTTGCTAGTCTGTATGTTTCTCGTGCTAGTGCTTTTTGTTCTATAATAGGAGCAAGACCTGTATCCATTAGTTCATCGAAAAGAGCACTAACTTGATCAAATCTTGCTTTACGATTATCATAATAATTTGCGTCTTCCGTGTTTTCATCTTCATTATTTACGTGCTCATACCACCATCTCTTTAGTTCCCTATATTCCATTCCTAAGTTGGACTGATTAAAATTTGTAAGAAGTGTGTATCTTAAATTATCACGTTCTGTTCTCAACCTTTCATAGTGTTCACGCTCATCTTCTCTACGACTTAGTGCGCGGTCAACTTCAATAGTTAGTGCGTCTAGTGCTCTTCGTTGTTGTCTTAAATCGGCTTCTAATTCTCTAATAATATTTCCTAAATTGGTTCTTTGCATTTCTAAAGTCTGTGCACGTCGCGCTAGTGCACTTGGCGTGTTTTGTCTTGCTATTTGTCTTTGAGTTGCTGATCTTAAATGCATTCTAGGAGTTCTAATATTTTGATTAATAGTATACATATTATATATTATATTAATAATATAATAACAAAATAGTAAGAAAATAGTAAGAAAATAGTAAGAAAATAGTAATAAAAATATGTTTAAAAAATTCTGACTATCAATTTATATAAATGATACATTATAATAAATAGTCCAACAAATCCTAATGTAGTATAAGTATCTTTAGTTAGCTTATTATGTAATCCAAAATATGCTAGTGCTATAAACCCAGGAATAAATAGTATATAATGAGCTATATAAAGTAAATTTCTCATATTTGTAAAGTCCAAACTAGGAATTGGAACAAATAACACTATGCCTAAACTCAACACTATTAACAAATAATAAATCCAAAATGGTGTTTTACTTTGATAATAACTAATATATACTAATGACGCACCTATAACTAAAATATGTAGTATATTAACATATTTCATTGGCAAATATAATAAGCTAAATAGGGTCATTTTATATAGTATAATATATATTATAAATTATAAATTATAATATACATAGTATATTATTTACAATATAATATAATTATACTATATTTTACAATATAATATAATAATCTATTATTTTATTATTTTTTAAGAGTTCCAATATAATATTTTGGTAAAATAGTTTTTTTTACATAACTTGGGTGGCCACGTGAATTAAAAAGTTGGGTTGCGTCTTTGCCAACAGCTTGCATAATAATCTCTCCTCCAGGATGTTTTGGAATCCAAGAACTAATATTATAAACCTTGTTTTCAATTAGCGTCCACGCATCCCCTTTTTTATTGTGCTTTTTGACTTCGGTAAGTGTAAACGCTTTATTTTTTACTCCGCCAATTTTATTAGCGCCTATTTTATTTGTACTATGTTTGCGTGTATGTTTTAAAGTCTTAGTCTTTGTCTTAGTCTTAGTCTTAGTCTTAGTATGTTCTAAAATAGGAATGAGTTTAGCAATACAATTTTCAGAAGTCATTAATGCGCCTTCACACCAAGCTTGATATTGTGAATAATTCTCTCCAATAATATAAACATTTGGTAAAGGATTTGCCAATTTATAACTTAAATAATCCGAATCAACATTTTTCTTCCAATTTGCAACGCCAGCGTCCCAAAAATACAGTTTTATGTATTTACTAGGTGGAACACTTATGTTATATACACTAAACACTAGATTTAATGTGCTATTTAGCGTTTGCTTAACATAATCAAGCCCTTTTTTAGCCAATAAATTATTCCAAAATCTAGCATTAGCACAATCGCTATAGCTCGACATAATTAATCCATTATTAGAATTAATAGGGATTACAAATTGGAGTTTACTATTTGTAATTGTTTTTTTAATATTTTTAAACCACGACTCTCCATTTTCCGTTTTATAAACTTCAAAAATTCGCAATAAATTTATTGAATTTATTGAGTCTAAATCTCTCAATAAATGTTTAAAAAGTGTTAAACTTTCTAAACTCTGTTTAGGTATAGCACATATTAAATGGTCGCAATAGTATGTTGTTTTAGTCGACGTTTTATAATTGGAAACACTTATATTAAATAAATTAGTACTATTATTATAGGTTACATTTTCAACATGTGAGAGATTACATATACTAATATATTTGCGCTTATAACTCTGTGTTTGTTTTATAGCCAGCAATAAATGGTCTATAATTTGTCCTAATCCTCCGTTTAATGTAAAAAAAGTAGATTCTTTATTATAGTCATATTTGAAATAGCCAAGTGCATCATAAGCATTTAATTCATTTAAATCTGAAGAATATTCAAAAACAGACGCTACTTTTTGAGAGAATGACGCAGACACATATTTTGTAAGTAATTCATATAAGTAAAACTTTTGCAACGCCGCCTTGCCTAATTTGGAAACTAATGGGCTAAAGAAAAATTTGTTTAGTTTAGCCATAATAGAATCTTTGTAGTGCGTTTTTTCGTGTGCTTTATTTTTATTGTTTTCTGCTACTTCTATATACGTTTTAGTATTTGGTATGTCTATAATTTTTGGTTTTAAACCAAGTTCACTAATCAAAGTATTTATAAGTTTATGATGATGGCCAAGGCGGCCTGCTCCTAAATCCATTACATATTCTTGGCCATCTATAGTTTCTTTATAAGAATATATTCGCCCACCATAACGCTCTCCAGATTCTAATAATAATATTTTTAGATTAGTAAACTGTTTAGACAATTTATATAAAGTATAAAGACCTGCTATGCCTCCACCAATTATTACTAAATCATAATTTTTGGTATCATAATTTTTGGTGCCGTCATACTTTTTTTTATTTTTTTGCGTATTAGTCATTTAATTATATTATATTATTATTAACTTATAGCAACATAATAATAATATAATATTCATTTTTTAATTAGCTAAGCCGCCTAATAGTATCCATATAACGGTCTATATTTGCTTGTGTGTATCTTACTTCTTGATCGGCAGTTACTTCAGCTTGAAGTAATCTAACATAAGTTGGTGAGTTTAAACCTCTTAGTCTTCGATTTCTATTAGAGCGTTCGTATTCGGTTGTCCTTGCCACTGCATTAGTATATGCTTGTGTTGCTAATCTACGCTCTTCTTGTGCACGATTTCTAGCAATTAGCGCCTCTTCATATGTCATAGTTGGATTAGCTAAATGTGCGTAATCATTATTAGGTATAACACTTCTACATAACGGACAACCAGCAATACCTGCCTGTAAACTACGCTGTATACATTCAGTATGAAATCTATGACCACATGGTAAAGATGTAATGGGGTCATCTGATTTCACTTCAGCAAGACATATTGCGCATTCATTATCTATTTCTAAATTTCTATTAGCTATTTCTAAATTTCTCTTATCTCTCTTATCTCTCATAAGAGCGCTTGTTTTTTTTCTTGTTTGTTTACCTCTAACGCGTTTTTGAATTCGCGTAGCGGCACTTCTTACTATTGAGGATGAACGGCGCCTTGTAGGAGGCATATTAATATATATATATATTATATAATATAATATATTATATTATAAAATAATATAAGACTATAAAACTATTGAAATATTACATATACTCAGCAAACTCTATATCTCCAATATGATTGCAAATTCTTTGAGCATTACGTGCATTGTCTCGTGCGCGTGTTAATAATTCAGAAGTTATAAAAAACATATTAGTAACATCTTGTTCCAGTATTCCATCA
>Ga0247722_10002036_pt1 | contig 10714 bp, 10 predicted proteins | sample MSEWelMarce3H_FC_FD_189094 | JGI IMG/M metagenome (GOLD analysis project Ga0247722, IMG submission 189094) | Subsurface sediment microbial communities from gas well in West Virginia, United States - MSEEL Well Study Marcellus 3H_FC | ecosystem: Environmental > Terrestrial > Deep subsurface >...
CTATTCAAGGTATTGACCAAATTCCAGATGCAATTCAGAAACTTTATAAGACATCTTGGGAAATTAAACAGAAAACATTAATTGATATGGCTGCGTCTCGTGGCGCTTTTATCTGTCAATCGCAAAGTTTGAATCTGTTTGTGGCAGACCCTAATTATGCTAAGTTGACATCAATGCACTTTTATGGATGGAAACAGGGTCTTAAAACTGGTATTTATTATTTGAGAACACGTTCCCCAGTAATGGCTCAGAAGTTTACAGTTGACCCTGAATTACAGAAGGCTGCTGAGAAATCAGAACAAGATAGACTTATTAAAAAATATGCCCCTGATGAAGGCTGTACAATGTGTAGTTCTTAGAAGTTATTAAAGGCTTTATTGCCGACAAATAAAAATATATAAATATTTAAATATTATATTATTTTTATTTATTATCAATATTTAGTATCATTAATAAGTTTGTTGAGTGTATTCTTACATTCTTGTACAGGTCCTCGAACAATATGACGGGAACAATAATTAGAGGAATAAATAGGCTGTTTAATCCAATCTTCGCGAATTCTATATCTATATATAAATTTCTGTGCTGATACAACTTTTGGACAATGTCTTCCATTACTATGTATATATTTACACCGATATGCAAAACAGCCATTACCGAGTGAAACTTTATTTTTACGCCATTCTTTTGATGCTAAGTCAAAATCTATTATCTCATCCATACTTGTATAATATAATAGATTTTATTTAAACTATGTCCGGTTTATAAATGAGTAAAATAATGAAAAGTAAATAAAAGGCGAAATATAAAGTAGGATGAATGGCCCACAAAGATATAATTTCGAAGAACTCAAGGGGCAAATTAATAGCGCCCTTTTAAATGAAAATATGCCAACTAAATTGTATGAATCAACAAATGGAATTATGCAAATTTTTGATACAATTGTTAAAACAAAGGGTCAGAACTGGGCAGTTCAAGTATTAAATAAAGATGGAAGACCTATGTTAACATCACAAGAACAACAAAAATTTACAGAGGCATTTCAGCCCTATGTTGAAACTATAATTGATTTTTTTGGACAACCCAGTGATATGGAGGGAGGTGTTTATATTCCAAATCCAAGTGAAATGTCTGGTATGTCAAGTAATTTTTTGAAAACAAAAATTGCAGAAGTAACCCATCAAGACCAAGATAGATTAGACCCAACAAAAATGCCAGGAATTGACGATATTTATAGTAAAATAGTTAATCGTGTTGAAAATATAAATTCCACTGTTAATGATTATGCTTCTAAGTATGGTGTTTTAAAATTAGAAAAGGAACACGATTTAGAACCAGATGTTCGTCTTTTTCCGCAACCCGCTGCATTAGCAATATCAGAAGGTGTGTTTGGACTTAGTACTGCAGCTGGATTTCCAATTCTACCAAATATTACACTTGAAGTTTTATCAAAAGTTAAAGTCCCATTTAGAATGATTGTATCTATTATATATTTAATGTTAGATGTATCACGAATTGCATTTGGAATTACAGGGCCTTCAATTGGCAGAAAAATAATGTCTATTTTATTATCTATTTTGGAACTTTTAAGGGGCGATTGGAAAAAAGCAGTTCTATCATTAATAGGTTATTATGGTATGATGCCATTACTAATTGGTGAATTATTAAAAGTATGTTTATCATTATTCAGAACATTAGCTCCACAAATTCAACATAATATTATATTTGGCTCATTAGATGCTGCTAAATCATTAGTAGTTGGTATTCTTCTAGCTATATTTCAAGTTACAGCGCCTGAAGAAGTTAGATTACCTTTAATAGGTGTTTTAGAAAAGATAGCACAAAGAAAGGCAGAGATGGATGGAACATTAGAAGATATTGGATTATCAGCAAGACCAGACTATTTAGCACCAACTTGGAATGATTTGAATAACATTCAAGCAGTAATGTCAGATAAAGCCTATATTTGTTCGTGCGAATTTCAAGATTTAGTAAAAGTAGTTAATAGTTCAGCTATTATAAGAATGGTATTGGAAATTCTTAGAATACCTGTTAATAAAGATATGATAGAATATAAATGTGGTAAGGAACCTTGTAAAGACTTTGTAGCAACTATTGTCAAAGAAGCTAAAGATAACACAGACCAAGAAAAAAAAGTAAAAGAACCATTTTTAGCAAGTAATTTAGAAATGCCTGTAAATTTAAATCCTAATACCTCAATTACTGCTCCATTAGAAAAAGAAGAAGTCAAACAAGAAGAAGAAGTCAAACCAGAAGAAGTCAAACCAGATGAAGAAGTCAAACCAGATGAAGAAGTCAAACCAGAAGAAGAAGTCAAACCAGATGAAGAAGTCAAACCAGATGAACCAACTAAATCAGTTAATACAACAATAAAAGGAGGAAGAATACTTCACTCAAGAAAGAATTATAAAAAAATTATGGCTTAGATGTGTCTTCCCTGTGGTTTTCCCTGTTGTCTCTTTCCCTTAGTATCATCTTCGAGTTCTACTCCAACAAGGCTGTGGATAAATACAAGATATTCCTTAGGAAATCCCCAGAAACAAGCAGGCTTTTGGTCAGTAGGAGGAATGCGACGACTAGACTGATTACCACCGTGTGAAAATGCAACAATGATTTGTTGAGGGGGCATTTCAATAACTTGGTCTTCACGTCCAGAAATCCATCCCTCACCTTCAGAAATTGATACATCAGGAAATTTTCTTTCAACCCAAGCAGATTTCCTAAATGTTAAAGTAGCCTCAGAAATACGTTGAGCGAATGGGATATCATATGGAGGAACATTTACAGCACTAATACCAGTTTTCAAATCATAAAGTGCCAATGTAGTACAACAAGCAATATTTGCCCCACCAGTTACACCACATTTAGTACCTTTAGTCAACCAGGCTACGCGACGACGAAAAGATGTTTCAGGATAGTGGTCATCGTCATCCATAAAAAGGATAATATCATTTGAAGCCTGTTCTACTGCCAAATTACGCTTTTCACCAATTGATACACGACCCTGAATAGGAACATATTTAATCTTGATTTTAGGAACTTGAATCTGGAAACTCATAATTCTCTCGCCAACCATATGAGGAGTTTTATCATTATCTTCTACAACAATCCATTCGATTTTATCGTGAGGATAATCAGTTTGTAGAATATTATGAAAAGTAATATCAAACATCTTCATACGATTATATGTTGGTGTAATAATCGTAATAGGGGGACAATCTGCGTGTTGTAGAACAGGAGGACAGAAGAAATTGCCTTTTTTAGGACGACGCTCCAAAATAGCAGAATTTAGCCTTTGTAGGACTGGAAGAAAGGCATCAGAAGTCTGAGTAAATCTATTTTTAGAAGATTCTTTACTCAAAGGAAAATTAGCCTGTCTAAATGCGTCAAAAGCTGCATCGAGTTCTACACGAATTTGAGAAACATCTGGTCTAGCAGTTGAATAACGAACAAGTTTGGATTCTTCATATTCATTTGATAACCAGACAACATTTCTATTTTCCTCATACATATATTTGAAAACAGGTAGTGAATTCATAATTGTAAAGGCTCCCAAAACCTCGGCATTTGCCGCAGCATAACCAAATGCTTCCCCTTGACTACAAACAAAATGTCCCTTAAACTTACTCATAACACGATAACGTTCATCTTGTCCCAGGTCCTGGCAATTTATAGTAATATTTGCCGTGCCGTCTACAATTTTCTTTAAGTCCTCTGCAAAATCACTACGGGTCGTGTATACAGTTAACGCAGGGTCAGATGCTAACCAAAAGGGCAAAACTCTTTTTAGATATTCAAACTTTGATGATGAACCTGCTAAGAAGCACACAAAACTATTTTCAGTTGCTTTGATATCACTACCCTGCCAAGCAGCACACCAAGGAACTACATAAATATTGTCAGTTCTAATTCCCTTTTCAGTAAAATCTTGACGAAACTTTTCAGCAGCCAAAGTGTCACGAAATACAAGTGCATCAAATGCGTGAGCATATGCATCATATGCGTAAGACCATTGTTCAGGATTTACAACAAGCATATTTGTATGTGCCCAAGGAATAGCACTAAATACAGGAATTTCAAGATGAATTAAAATATCTGAATGTGACAATGGCTCACGCATATCAACCAATTTAGCCTTAGTAATTGTATTTCCAATCTTATCCTGAAGTTTTTTCATAATACGCTCAATTACTAATACATCATCGGCAAGACCGAAAGTATTTGCCTTATTATAAATGATATTGACTGAAATAGGAGGAGCCATTCTTAGTATATAAATATGGTAACCTTTTAAGTTGTAGTATAGTAGAGGTCAAATGACAGCAGAGGAGATTAGAGATTTAGGGTATCTAAAATGGAGAGACCCTTGGGCTTGGATGGAAACTATGAAGGGAAAACGATGGGAGAATCATATAAAAAGAGAAAAAGAGCATTTTAATGAATTAGCAAATCAATACAATGTTCAAAAGGAAGCCCGACAAATGGAAAAAGAAGTTAAATATGCCCAACAATATTCCATATTGCCACCATTTAAAATTGGTTGTGGAACAATTGATATTGTACCAAATGCTTCAAAGTTTAATTGGAAATGGTCTTGGAGTAAAAAAAGTAAAACCGCTTATGACATCGATATTCAAGGAAATATTGTATGGTATGTAACATCTGATGAAGATAGTAAAGACTATAAAAATGAATTAATTTGCGAATCAGCCGATGGCAAAGTGATATGGAGAAAAAAAGCAGTATCTTCGCAAATAGCAATTGTTGGTGATTTATGCTATTTTGTTAAAGTTGTAGATTATTTCACAACAGTTGAATTATGTGTATGTAATGCTCATACAGGAAATGAAGAAAATGTAATATATAGAGAAAAAGATAAAAAACGTGACTTAGTTTTAGTAAAAGGAGCAAATAGGGCATTATATTTAATTTCCTCATCGCCATTATATGACATTTTATATAAAGTTAAAGATGATAAAATAATTCAAATGTCTAAATCATCTATGCTTCAAATGCCATTAGGAGAAAGCATATATGGCGATGATTGTATATTAGTAAAAAAGACTAAAAAAGACAAATGGATAGCAATAGGCAAACCAGTAAATAAATGGAAATTACCAGAAGAAGAAATACAATGGGTTAATTTACAATCTGGAATGTTTTTAACAATATTTGAAGGAGCACAAAGTATTTGGTATTGTTCTGAAAATACTCCAAAATTGTTGTTTAGAATAAAAGTTGGAACTGTAGACCCTAATATTTGGACAACTTGGGAAAATGCTTTAGTTCAGACATTTACTGTAAAGACTCCATCTGAAGTACCTTTTATGATTAATATAATTAATAATAAAGTTTATAGAGATGAAAGAAAAATCAAAATTGAAAATCCTGTAACATTCCCCCAATTAGAAATTCATAAGTTTCATACAATATCTAAAGATGGTACAAAAGTTCCATATATTACATTGTTTGAAAAAGGTGTTAAACCAAAAGCACAATTTATTTATGTTTATGGCGCATATGGTTCAACAACACCAGTTGGTTGGCCTTTTACTAATTGGTATCCTTTAATTAAAAGAAAATGGGCTATTGTATTTGCATTTGTACGTGGTGGCGGCGATATTGATTCTGCGTGGACCGAAATGGCTAGAAGAGAAAACAGGCACGTAGTGGTTGATGACTTTGAAGCAGTCATTAGAGATAGTCAACGTAAATTAAAATTAGGACCTAATGAAACAGTAATTTTCGGGCGTTCTGCAGGTGGTCTTCCAGTCGGTGCTATTGTATCAAGATTTCCTGATGGAGAACTTGTAGGTGCTGCATTTACTGAAGTTCCATATGTGGATGTACTTAGAACAAGTTCAAATCCTGATTTACCACTTACAATAGGTGAATTTGATGAATTTGGCAATCCACTTGAAAGAATGATAAACTTTAAGGAGTTGCTAAGTGTATCACCTGTAAATACATTACCGACCGATGGCGCTCCAGGTGTATTTGTAATGAGTCGTGTAGGGTTGGTTGATAAACAAGTTTTTGCATATGAGTCCTTTAAATGGATTCAGAAGTTAAGAGGATTCGCGGCTCCCGACAATAGTAATATGAGTGATGCTAAAGGCAAGTATGTAACTTTTGAAAGGGATGAGGCGCATCACTATAGGGCGAGTAAGTTCCCCCGGTTCCGAGCAATTGACCTTGCGATTTTAGATACTTGGGTTGATGGAAAATTAAAATTATAAAAGATTCCGACCTGCGTATTCAAAAATATACCCCTTTCGACCCAGATAAAAAATTTCTAAAGTACTAATATAAAATGGCCGACATGAAACGTAAAACTCGTCGTAATAAGAACAAGACCGAAGGTGGAAAGCGTCGTAACAAGAACAAGGCTGAAGGCGGAAAGCGTCGTAAGACTCACAAGCGTCGTGCTAGCCGCAGAAACAAGAACCGCAGTTAAATATGTTTAAGAGAACTTAATTAAACACTGGGTTGATTCTTTTTTCTTTTTTGGTTTTACTTTTTGTGTAGAACCAGGTAACCAATTTTGTATATATAAAACTCTATGTAGTTCGTGACCTCCAAAGAGTTTTATACCTTCTCTATGTTTTGTAGTTCCATATCCTTTAGAACTTATTAAATTATATCTATCATTACATTCTGGGTTTTCTTCACAGTATTTTGTAATCCACCTATCGTGCTCTACTTTAGCCAAAATTGATGCACCTGCTATTGCTAAGAGTTGAGAATCACCTTCCACTATTAACTCTTGTTCACCTTCCCATTTATCAATTGATAACACCCCATCAATTACTAAACGATGATGCTTTGTATCTTCTAAACCAAGTCCTTCAATTGCACGACGAAATGCTTCCATATTAGCCCAAGAAATACCATTATCATTAATTTCTTTAGCTGATACAATACCAATAGCGCATTTTGGAATTAATTCTTTAATTTGGTCTGCTATACGTTCTCTCTTCTTAGGACTAATTTTCTTGGAATCACGTAATTGTGATAATAATATCTTTTGTGAATCAGTCCAGGTTGATTCTTCTGGTATGATTACTGCGCCAGCAGTTATAGGTCCCCAAAATGAACCACGTCCGGCCTCATCAATTCCAATTTCAATAATACCGTCATCTTTAAAATGAGCGGATAACATTTTCTTATATTTATATTTTATTTCCTTATTCATCAATTTTTTAATATCAAATAATGTCATACAGTAAAATTGTAAAGTTTGTATAGAAGATGATTATTAAACTAACACTTACAGGATTAATTATATTATTAGTTGTTGTAATTGCTGCTTCATATTATAATAATAAAGAAGGATTTGAAGATGTTTTTAAAGATGTATCACCTGATTTAAGTAATGCTATAAAAACGGTTGATACCGAGCTAGATGTATCAATTGATGATAAATCATCAGATTCAAAAGCACCTTCTTCTGATTCTACTACACCAGAACGCAATGACATAGTACCTGAAGTTAGTATAAGTGGAACTGGCTATAATGCAATGTCATTACAACAAAAATCAGAACTTCTTAAAGACATTCAAAAGGTAGTTAAAAATGAAATTTTAGCAAATCGTTCAACTACCCATTTGACTAAAGATAAATATGATAACGATGATACTACATCATCCAGACAAGGAAAAGAATATGAAGAGAGTTGCCATAAAGATACAGAATATAGATGTCCTAAAAATCCCGATGGAAGCTGCCCTCCTGTACCCGATATGTCTCAATATATTAAAAAAGATGCTATTCCCTGCTACGGATGTTCTCTTGATTATTAAATTGTAGTATTGCATTAGTACTATCGCATTTATAGTAATAAAAAGATAATATTAGAAAGTAGGATGTTTGCGTTCTTAGCATTACTTTTTGTTTTAATAACCGTTTATTTTTTTACTTCACCGAATGCTACGAAGGAAGGATTTAACCCAATGAATACATCACCGTCACACAAGGTGAATATACCAGTTAATATAATTCCACCCTCTGTTGCTCCTCCTCCGGCCAGAAGTATTAATGATTCAAATGTTCAACCTGCAGATTTACCAGGTCAATTACCAGTTGCTCCTTATCAACAAATTGCTGCTATGAGTCCTTTACCGTATCAAAATACAACCCTTATTAAGGCCAATCGACAGCAATTAATATCAGCTTTAGAAATGCTAAAGGGCTTCTTAGCATTTGAAGCGCAGGAGATTTCAGAACGTTCCGACCCAACTATTCAATTACCTTTAAATACTGCTCGTAGTGACTTCCATACATTACAATCTGAGGTTGAAGTGCTTAATAGAAATCCTGGATTACAGCCAACAATAACACAATCACATTTGAATGAAATTATGTCAAACTTGGCATACTTACAACGTGAAGTGAGATTAATTGGAGCAGCAGGTCCTATTCAAGGACCTATTTATGAATTTGTTCAACCAGTTAATGTGGTAGGCGGTTCTTTGGAGGGGTTTGAAAATATGAATGGTGAAACACCTGCACAAGGTGGTCAAATTGCTACTCCTAAAGACCTTGAAAACTTTGTAGCCAGACTTAGTGCTGAAATTATACGCCTTTCCGCAAGCGGTACAACTGACCCCGTTATAAATGCTCGTATTGTTGCCCTAACAAATATGAAAACAAACGTACAAACTATATTGGACCAAGTACAAACTGGCGCTTTAATGCCTGTTGAAATACCAATTATGAAAAAGGATATTGATAGTGCGTTTCCTATTTTGGGTAAACCATCTGAGCCTCTTCCTCAAGTAATAAAAACCTTAGGATTGCCTCCTGGTTTGGCAAATTTATTACCTTCAAACATTCAAAAAGACCCTAATACTACAAGGGAAATTAATAAGTTGGTTGATAAATATGCAGATACAATTGTAAATGGTGTTAGCGCATCATTTTCAGTCAAATATACTAGCCCTAGGGAGGCCGATAAAGTAAGAGCAATGGCTTCAACTATAGATAAAACTGGATTTCCCTCAGCAGCTGATTTAGATAATGCATGTAATAATAAATTTATGCCAGATGGCGGCGATGGAGAAGTAACAGATAAATTAGCACCAAAGCCTGGCGATGCTGGTCGTGGTCCATCGCATTTTGATTGGAAACAAAGAGCCAAAGAAATTGAAGGACAAGTGAATAAGAGAGGATTAAAACCTAGTGATTTTGGAATAATGCCTGGTAATACAAAGGTATCTAATGATTTTTCTTGGAAAGGATATGCGCGAATGATTTGTACTCGTTTACAGGCAACAATGGACCCATCATTACCTGAAACATGTGGCTGCCCTCCAATGGATTGGCCTGGATGGAGAATTGCTAAATAGTATAACAATTTAAAGGTTATAACACATTTTAATATAATGTTTAATAGAAAAGAATTTATTAAGAGTATTAATAATACCCTTAATAGAGTTTCACAGATGAAAGATAAAGTTAAGGCTCGTATAATATTGGATAAATTTATCGATACGTCAGAAGAAAAATATTATTTATATTTTTTTGCAGATGAAGAATTATGGGAAATATATAGTGATATTCTATACAAATATACATTAATATCTGAAAATATGAATGAGAATGAAATAAAACAATATGGAACACATTTACCAAATAATATACTTAATCCAGATTGGTGTAAAAAGGAACAGGAAATATTTCTTAATAGAATTAAGGAATCTCACAATTACTTTTATCAAATAATTAATTATGAAATAATATATAATACAAGATTAGAAAATGGAATTTATAGTCGAATCAGAGGTTATAATTCGTGCGGTTGATAAACCATTTAATGAGCGTCAGGTTCTGGGGTCATTTCCTACAAGCGACTTAGCATTTCAATTTATTGAAAAATATTTACAAGATACAAAAGATTTACACACATATTTTTCAAGACATTATTTGTGTCCGAAGGAGGAATACGAAGAACGCATTCGCGATGAAAGAATTATAGCAATTAATGTGGTTTTAGGTCAATTTGAAGATATGATTTATATTAGAAAAGTAACTAATTAATTTTAATATACTATATATTTTAAAAAATAGATTACAAACAGAATGACTGCTTCACCAATTCATCTGTTAGGAATATTTGTAGTCGGCCTTGCGATAGGTCTGTATCTATCAAGGCTTTTAAAGAAAGAGGGTTTTGAGAATTATGAAAGTAGATGCGATAGTTGTGGAAGTGAATCACCTTGTAGTTGCTCAAAACCTAAACCTCGTGCTATTTGCCCGGCATGTCCCGACTGTAAGCAGCCTGATATGAGCAAATATGTACTTAAGAGTTCTATTCCTCCTTGCCCTGCTTTACCCGATATGAGTAACTATATTCTCAAGAGTGAATGTCCTCCTGTACCTGATTTAAGTAATTATGTACTTAAGAGTTCTATTCCTAAACAAAACCCTGTAATTTTGGATTGTTCCAAGTGCCAGAAGCCCAAGGGAGAGTGTCCTCCTTGCCCTCGTCCTCGTTGTCCTGATGTGAAATGTCCTCCACCAACAAAATGCCCTGCTTGTGCTCCTTGTCCTAGAGCAACTTGCCCTCCGGCCGTGGTGAAATGTAAGGCAGAAGACGTTGTACCTTCTAATGAATCACTTGTAAGGCCCTTCTTAGCCCCTCTCTCATACAGAGGATTTGGTATGGATTAATCTTATTTTTATTTAAAGTCA
>Ga0247722_10002038_pt1 | contig 10711 bp, 9 predicted proteins | sample MSEWelMarce3H_FC_FD_189094 | JGI IMG/M metagenome (GOLD analysis project Ga0247722, IMG submission 189094) | Subsurface sediment microbial communities from gas well in West Virginia, United States - MSEEL Well Study Marcellus 3H_FC | ecosystem: Environmental > Terrestrial > Deep subsurface >...
GGGGGGGGGTTGTTGCTTTTCCCCCCCCCCCCCTGCGCTCCTCTTTTGTTGGATGTTGATGACTTGTGTATATACCTTCATTAAAGGGATTTGATGATGAAGAAGAAAAGAGAGAGTACTACTACTAGTAGCTTGTAGTATACTACCCCATTGGGCATCAATGCGGATCGATTCGCCTCTTTTGTCTCTTCTTCCAAATCGACAGCGGATAGGAGGAGGCCAGTAGATTTATTTTCCTTTTTTGTCATTCGCCTTATTTCAAAAACAGCCTCTCAGTACATGTAACTGTACATACATTCGCATTCGAAAGAGATATTTATCCCAGTCAACGTCCCGACCCACGATGGATACAAGAACGATGCCCCTAAACTACTGCTCCATACATGTATGTATGTTTTCTGTGCGCGTATATACTTCGCGGCTAGATGAGCACCGACAAAAAGAGAAGACACACGGAAGGAGGTTCGCAGCAGAAGCTGAGAAGAGAACCCAAGAGAAGAAGAAAAACGTCCAGCGATTAGGTTGACTTTGATGGATCCGCTACTACAGCAATCCGGCCCGTGGCCTTTATTTTCTTCTTTTTATTTATTATTTTTTTTTCAACAGGAAACTTCCGCTCTACACCACCACCATGATCGTCGTCTCCTTTAGTACGAAATCACACACCCATGAGGAAGGGGGGGATGTCGAGTCTCCCGACGAGTGGAGTCTGTCTCACTTGATTTCCAATGCTTCCGCAATGAAATCGACGACAAAAAGTCACAAAGCCATGACTTGTACACTCCTCTAGTCCTAGTGTTGTTGTACTATTGCAAGTCAAAACTTTGAGTCCGCCTACACATCACTTTTTGTGTTTGGTTCTTGTCGGTCGATAGAAAAGAGGAGGGAAAAGGAGCCGAGTTCTCATCACGCTCCATCACGGTCAGTGCGGAAGAAGATAAGACAGCCAGTGGACAACAATGGCAACAATAGGAAGGAGGAGGGCCGCATCAATAAAAACAAAAGTAAAAAAAAAAATAAATAAATAAATAAAATAAAAAGGAGAAAAAGAGACAACGGACGCGGAAGGGAAAAGATCTTCCTCTGTAAGTAAAACCACCACAGGGATAATTAAAGGTCCATTAGTGTGTTGGTGGTCATGGCGTTCATTTCCCCCCTCCCTTATATATATATATATACTGTAGCTTCTACTACCATGCGAACTATACAGCAGAGAAAAGCTTTGTCTTTCTGTGTACACCAGCCCGCAAACGGCCGACTGCATCAGTCGAGCGAAAGTAGTAAAAATAAACAAAACAAAAGCATTTTCTCTACTTCTTGGCGTCCAGCAGACTCGACCGCCGTGACAAATGACCTTAACCGAACTGGACGACAGCTGGATTTTCTGATATATCCCTCCCTGATGTGCCTAACCTATGTGTACACTGCTCTGTGTGTTTGTTGAATTTGTTTTAATTCCATCGCGATTTCATGTGATTATGCGCGTTTGTGTACATATCTCCGGGCGACTATATCATCGAAGCAAGTACCCAGTAATGCGCATATTAATCGGATTTCATGGGCTAAAGAGCCCCGGACGCAAAGAGAAGAAGGTCATAACGCAAAGTGGATCGTGTCAGGAAGACAAAAAAAAAAAGAGAGAACCTGCTCCCGTTTCTTCGGATGGTGGAACACATAACACCCGTAATCGAATCACGGGCCTCTCTCTCCCTACTATAGACAACGATGAGAGTGTGTGCCAGACCTCTTGCCTCCCTTCCACCCCTCAACAGCTGTCATACTGTCGTCGGCCATCATCCTCAGTCTTACTTCTAGAAGCTATACTACCCTGCCCCTGGCCACCGAGGGCACCAAAGGAAAACACACACAACACCATAGAACACAATCGGATCATCTGGACGATGTGTGTACTGGCACGAGCTCAGGAAAAAAGAAACAAGACAAAAAAGGGGAATAAAAAGAACGATCTTTCGACGTAGTATAACACATCGCTTAATATCATTGGATTCTCTTTTTGTCTTTTTATTTCAATTTTGTTGTTGTTTTTCTTATCCGCCATCTTCGTCGAGACTGTAAAACAGAGGATCTACGACATGTGTCAATGTTCCAATTCTACGACATCGTTCAACAATTTCGTTCCGTTTGTTTTACGATGATTTTTGTGAATTTTATTTTTCTTTGTGCGTCCTTTTTCGAATAAAATGTTCTGTCGGTTCGCATTGTGCCTTGCATCAAATCACAAAAGGGGGTTACCGAAAGAGATGATGGATGGTGAGCGAGTAACTACCGTAGTCATCACGGAAAAATCTCTACCGAAAATGAAATGAAAAAAGAGGCGCAACTAACCTGTTTTGCTGCGGCTCTTGTTTTTGTTGGAAGGAACTCTAGGAGCCAGGATGCCGGATGAATTCTTGCCACTCATGACGGATTGCCCCGACGTGGGTTGAATCAATCCCAACGACGATTCCGGTCCATCAACGTCGCCTTTGACCACCGACAAAATGCTGCTGCTGTTCCAATTTTGGGAGTTGAAAAATGGCCAAGAAAACCAATGATTTAATATCGAAAGTGATTCATTTTTCATTCATCATTTGTTATTATATCTATAAAGGAACAAGTGTCGTACTTGATTCGTTGAGTGACGTCGCGGGGAGTTGGGGATTGACCCTCGGGGGAGGTGGTTTCATCCTCTTCTTCTTCCTCCTCCTCTTCCACTTCTTCCGGCTCGGTGGCCACTTCGGCCTCTTCAACGTCGTCTTCCGGCCGGCCGTCTACAGTGCCGACGTGGACCGACGTCGACGTCGGTTGGAGGACTGCGGCAGGAGACGAGAGGAAATCAGAAGCGACAACGTTGTCGGCTCTGATGCTCTTGTTGTTTGTGGTGAACGAGGAGGAAGAAGACGATGATGACGAAGAAGAAGACGATGATGAAGATGAGGAGGAAGAAGATGTCGTCAACAGCGGTTTGTTGAGGTTGTGATTGGCGTCCGACGATCCGTTGGGGCTGATCGGGGCTCCTTCCAACATTTTAGTCGACGACGCCTTCATTGTCGTCTCCTCTTCACTGTGAATCATCTCTTCTGAAAAAGACAAAACAATTTGTTATTTTTTAAAAAAGACTGAGAATTGTAATGCGAGAGTCGAAATGAATTTCAAATCGGGATCGTGCAGTAAACATGGAAATGGGCGTGTACAGTCGGATCTCGCCACCACTTTGATTGTTCCCTTTTCAAGAGAGTCGGGAGACACGAGGCACTTGAGACTCTTTTCGAGTGCTCGCAACTCGTTGCGGAAACGAGCCATCCAGCTTCCGGATCCTACACACACACATTGATACATTTATCTCAGCTCTCTCTATAAAATTCCGGGCCTCATGTTGTGTCTGTCCTGTGTATTCATCGGTACAGTTCCTATGTATATAACGTACTCCATCCGACCGGATTCGCTCACCTTCTTCCGCCCCACCTCACTCTATTCCTTCGATTCTATACGGCATCATCCCTTTTTATTAACTCTCCCCCCTCCCTCGGCTTTTGTATCTTTTGACTTGGCAGACGACGGTTGAATTATTTTACCAAAGAAAGATCCTTCCTACCCGCAAAAAAAAGTTGAAATCCAAATCAAAATAGGGAAGGAATTCCCCGTCATTTCCAGCTGCGCTGAAAGTTTTTCCTTCTTTTTCGACATGGCCAAACACACACACGGAAAGGAGGAGAAATATATAAATATTAGAGATCAAGAAAATGTGTACGCTATAATAATAAATCCAGGGCGTATATAGTGGCGGCAGTGGTGAGGGCGGAAATCACCCAAAAAGTCTTTCGTTCTTTCTCCTCTTTTCCCTCCAACAACCCCAACGGGAAACGAGGTCCCACTCAATCACCGAGCGTCCCACCGCTGTAACTTTTCAAGGCCCGTGAATTTCCAACTTATTTGTAGCTTAGCAGCAGTAACAACAAGCAAACAAAACACGAATAAATAATCAGGAAAAAAAAGAAAGTTAGTCGGGACTAATCAATCAAAATGTTTCGCCGACCAAATCGGACGGGATGAAATAAATAACGTCTCCCATCTGACACACTCGCACACATAACGCCAATTGATTCCTCTTCAACTTTGATGACAAAACGGCATCATCATCTCTTATTCAGGGAGGGGGCCGTTTGCTGGAGCGAAAAGGGAACGCGTGAAAAATATCCATTTCAAATATCCCAAAATGGTCGGGGGAGCTGGGAAGGAGCACAAGACACACAAAATAAAAAGGAAACGACATTGGATATGGCACGCGCTTTTGTCCTGATTTTCTCCTCCCAGTGAAAACAAACGGAGCCAATGTTTTGGTATAAAACTAAAAGTCGAGTCATAAAAACATCCGAGATCTCTCGAATCAATTCAGACAGGGATTGAACGAGGCTCCTATCACTTATTCCTTCTCAACCCCCCACCCACCCCCTGTTGTACAGCCTACAGCACAAAGAGAAAATAGGGAGACAGCCGCCATATATATATAAATATAAATATGGCCCTCTCATCGAAGGAGAGCCAAAGAGGAGAAAGAATATGATACAACAAAGTGCTCAAACGCGGAAGCGGGTGGAGAATAACCCCCCGTCCACCCTCTACCACCCTGAAAAAGTTTACGCTCAGCCGGACGTAACGCTCGTCGGCGCTCGCTTCACTCGTCATAGCCGTCGTTTGTGACGGGGGCCGACGTCGAGCGTCTACAACGAAAGACATTCGTTCCTTCTCTCCGCTGTTACTGTTGCTGCTCGTGTGCGTTTGCTGTTGTCGGTTGGGGTCATCCATTTCCATGTTTTGTCCCTGTCGACCCTTATGTCCCTCCTGTCGACGTCCCTGAATGTCCCATCCAGCCAGAATTCTCTTTTAGGCGACGTCGACGGGTGGTTCTTTTCAATTTTTATAATTTTCGAATGTTTCTCAGAAGGGGGGAGGTCTCGCATCGAATTAGAGAAATCTCGACATGTTTCTCTCCTATGGAAGTCAAGGGATGACGGAGGATGTTGATATTTTCTAACTCAGTTGGTCACCCAGTGAAAGGAGAAAAGTTGATATGTCGGGAGACGTTAAAAGGGAGAGGGGGGTAGAAGGACAAACAGTCTGCGGCTGGCTTTTATATTCGTCTAATGACGAACAAGTCTCAGCGCAACGCACCCATTTTTATTTATATACGTATACCGTATTATTATTGTTGTTGCTATTGCGTATTGTATAAATGTATATAAAAGAGAGTAGCAGTCGCTGGCCGGCCCAGAAAAAAAAACTAATAGACTATAGTAACCCATTACACGCAGCACGGCACCACACACATGCAGTCGTACAATCTAGTATACTGGTACTGATTTATTAATAATATTACACAACCAACGGGAGAAAGGAGGAGGTTTGTTGCCTAGTGACCAGCGCGCAAGATGGTCGAGACATGCACACACATTTTGTGCTTTTGTTCGTTATTTTTAGGAGCCAGGGCGGCGTTTCACGGTCGACCACAAATAACGCCACCGAATTCGGTTCCTTCTGTTGACGACAAATGGAATATTTTCTCTCGACCCGGCGGGAAAGAAAAGGAAAACAATTGCTGCTCGTCTACCACCGGCTATCTCGAGTATACAGACTAAAAGTAGCTGCATCATCCTCCATTGTTTCCCTTCTTGTTTTTCTCGTCAAAAGTTCTTCTGTCGGGAAATGTGTGCGGATCATTAGCTGGAGGCTTTACGTGTACTCGGCTCAATCCGCTCTCTCTCTCTCTCTGACTGACTACTCATCCCGATGACGTGTACTCATCAAACCCGGTGCCATCCTCGCCTGACCTTTATTCCCTCTGTCTTCCAGGCTCCTGTCGCTCTCATCAGTTCGAGCCAAGGAACAGAAGAGAATAGAGCGACTTGAGCGAGTATACAGCATATAGTGCTGCTATTGTGTATACGTAGTCAAAAGTCAATCAATCCGATTACTCTGCTGCTGTGTATACTCCGGAGAGAGGAGAGAGACAAGTGAAAGGCTTAGGAGTCGTGGATGTCGATCCAGGGTAACAACAGCTAGTGAAACACTGAAACATCGATGAATTCAGCCTAATAGTATAATTTACTTAAACATGAGCGGAATCGAATAGAAAGGCGAGAGAGAGGCTTGCTGTTACGTCATAGTCGTACAATGGCCCTGGTACACAATGCCGTGATATCGTTATATCAATCATTGAGGCAAGATGTGTAAAACCCTCCTCCCCATCTGCACCTCGATGGCGGCCGTGTGCAGCACGGCCAACACCTCCTCACACACCACCCTGAAAAACTCATGAGGGCTATGTGTGTGCTGTCAGCGTCCGGACGCCGACACTCCATCACTGACACACATATAGGAACAGCCGACTGTGTTGGAAAAATAAGAAGGAGCCAGGAGCTCGGCCACAGCAGTTGCCCTCTTATTGGACGTCCAACCTTTTGCCTGGGACGCTAGTCGGTGGCCATGGTAGTTAGTGGCGGTCGCCCCGAACGAATAACAAAAGGGACAGAGACAGAAAGGCGAGTCGGACCGGTCAAACTGGACGGTGGAAAGAAAAAAAAGAAAAAACCTTTGCTGCTCGTACGAGATTTTTCTTACTCGGTATTTAGACGGGGCCATGTTTGTTTTTTCCCGTCTTTCTTTGATTTGTTAGTGTGTGTGCCTGGGCATAGACTATGTGCTGCTGCTGCCCTATGCGGAACAAGATGGATGAGGTGATGTGGCAAGAGATCAGCTGTCGGAATACCGTCCCGGCTAATTCGATACTTAGTGGGCGCAAAATAAAAATAAATCAATAAAAAGAGGCGATCTATACATGTTTGCAGCCTCCCCGAAACATCCGTTCCATCAGCTCCTCCTTACGCCTGATGGATGATGACTCTGTCTGCGACAACAAAACAGACAAAAGGTAGTAGCGCACAGAAAGTTGCCCTTTTCTTCGCCCCCAACTTCTTCTTTAGCTTGGGCTGGCAATGATCATCCTCCAAGTCTATGATGAACCACACACACGCCTCACAGCTTTCATATTTCCCCGGTATATGGCGCGTACGTACTAAATACGCATCCAGCGCGATTCGCCCCGTCTAGACATGAGCTATCAGTAAATATAACGCAACCATCCAATCAGCCCAAGAGAATCAATTCGAAGGAGAAAAAAAAAGCAGCCCACGATAGTGGTAAGAGTTCAGCATTTCGGGCAAGCGGAATGGCAAAGCAGCGGCACCAAAGCGGATTAGTACACCATGTTGAACGACGCCCTACATTATATATCTGTCCCCTCTTTTTCCCTCCCGCCGGCAATAATAGTACAGCAGCAGCAGTGTGGGAGTATAGTCGTCGTATATAATGCGGTTAACTGTGTATCTACTATGACGCAGTTTTTGCCAGCCATCAAATGATGAAAAGCCCCTGAAGAATCAGAAAAGGATATCTAGAGGTCCAATCAAACTTTCTGACAGGCAGCAATGATTGGCGCTCCCCGTTTGAGAGGAAGGCGATTTTTTGTTTGTTTTTCAAATTGGGAAGCGGGAATATCAAAACGGAAGGAATTGTGTTAACCCACTGCTTGCGGTTTTCAGAGAGAGAGAGAGAGCGGAAGAGGATATGTTGACGGCACTCGAGGGAACCCTCTGGCTTTTGTTGTTTTGTGTTTTTCTCTTGGGCCAACTAGCACGGTTCCAAGTATCTGGTATAGTAGCGTTCAGGGTATACTCTGTGGCCAAAAAGGAGGGCTTGCGTGTGTGCGGGTCTCCCTCTTTTACCGCCGCGTGGAACGTTTTAGAGAGCGCCGAGCACTCGACGACGTTCTTGGGTTCCCCTTCATCTAAGAGCCAACGGACCTTATCATCAGCTCTATTCAGGGCCCCCTCCAATCACCGCTGCACCTTACACAAGCGCTACACAGCGAGATATCGAATTCCCACAAAACATCCATTGAAACATCACACAAAATAAGTGTGTCCATTTCATCATTTCCTCATTTCAAAAGCTCTTTAGCCATTTTCATCATTTCATTTCGGAGTCTCATTGAACTAAAACCCAATCGAGCGATCCGAGAAAATGTCCGGCAACGGGGGAGGATAAAGTTCATTGGGGATATTTTGTCCGATGGCTATCAATCGCCATTCGTTTGTGGATGTGAGGAAGAAGGAATAAAACAAACATTGGGAAGGGAACGGTAGTAACCGGCGTCTAGGAAACTCATCCTGTATATATGCTAATCAATCGACCATTTCTCCCTCGGTATCAACACTTGTAGTAACACATACATATATGCATGGTAAACAGCGCGAAACAAAACGACCACCGACCACACATCTTTACGTCATCTCTCTACAGTCTAATTCACCCTCCACAAAAAGAGAAGAACGTGAAGACGGGAAGAGTATTTATTGATGCGGCGTTGCTGCGGGAATAATATAATGTCGTGTGAATGACGGCGCCGAGAAGTGAGAACCAACCAACCAGCGAAAATATCGCAGAGAGCCATTGCGGCGTGAGTTTTGATCAGGGCAATATATCAAGACGTTATACTTGTCGCCTATGGAGCTATTCTGATTTGGCTTTTGGCTTTGTTTGTTTCCTCCCGTTGACTCTCGGGCTGTTTGAGTGTCTGAAAAGAACAATACATAACACATAGGAGGAAAAGAAGTATACGACATATCACCCGCAGATTGGGCTTTACCGGCAAAAGCGACGCAGCTATAGCTTCTTCCCTCCCCAAGGATTCTATGATGACATTTCGTTTGCATATTACTTTGATTCTTATCTAATATCCCACACGATATATTTCCCCTGCCACTTTTTTTTCCTTCTTTTGACTGCACACATAAAAAAAAGCTGTGGCGTGGTGTCTTTCGGTTCAGATTAGAATCTCTTATCCAACCAGTTTCTCTTTTTTTGGTCTGTGAATGAAGAGTATTCCCTCCGCTCACATACAATACGAGGAATTCGAGGGTTGTCCTCCAACTTCTTTTTCGGAGAAGGAAATGGAATCGAGAAGTGAAGAATGTTTCGCCTCCCCATCCAATAGAGTTAATGGGAAAGTTACTTTGGGAGCCGACCAATAGGAAAAGCGGATGGAGCAGGTAGCTAAGACCTTCTCTACCACCTGTTTTTCCGACTCCTCCCCTTTTTTCGGGCTACCTGTGCGCGGCGCCACCTTCACGAAGACAACGGCTATTGGTTCTTTGCTGCCCGCCCAATACAAACACGGAAAAACTTTGGAAAAGCGCAGGCAATTTGTTCCAAGAAAGAAAATGAAATTATTTGTTTCTCTAAAAAAAAATCAAACGATGATTCAAAAGACGTGAAAAAAAGTGTGTGCGTGACTCTAGTAACGTTCGGCAGGGGGCAGCTGTGTATACAGAGACTGTCTGACGGCCGGGCCGGCTGGCAAATCAATTACCAAGTGTGTGGCTGACAGGTTTTTCCTCTTTTTTTTCCCCATCTTCTCCCCTCATATAATTCCACGGTTGATTAGCTCAACTCGCTCGTCTCGTTTCTCCGTCTCTCAGCAGCCAGGCAAAGCTGTTTCACATACCACACTGGGTTAATTGAATGTTTATAGATGGCTCAGCCCTGCGCGCAACGGGAGGCAAAAGACAAAAACAAAAATCTCCTTTTGGCATCGTGTCAAAACCGCTTTTGTTCTAGCTGCTTTTAAAAGAGACTCGTCCACCCGTGAGCTTTTAAAAACAAATGAGTATTCACTAGGTTTTAAACAAATTTCGCTGTCATTATCAAAATGGATAGAGGAGGGAAATAAACTTGGACGTTAAAAACACTCGAAAGAAGAGATAGAAAACAAAAGAAGAAGGGGGGCGAGAAAAAGGATCTCAGAAAGAAGCTATTTATTAGCAGACGCCAGTCCAGGGGACCAAGAGTGTTGGGAGGGGAGAGCGTGAGAATATGACACAAGACCGAAAGAGTCGTGTTACACCTTTTTCGTCTTCTTCTTCATTTTCCACTCAGACTACCAACAAAACAGAGAGAGAGAAAAGTCATTGGTTCGCCTCCGATTTCTAACTGAGGCCCATCATCATCATTATCATTTTACCGGGGGGTTGCACTGCACTTTCTACGTACACGAGGACGACGACGAGGGAAAACAAACACGAAGCTTCAAAAAACAAAAACAGGGAAGGCAAACAAAGACGAAGAAAACGGGAGAGACCCAACCGTTGTCGTCTCCTCTTGTTCTCCTTATATTTATGTCTGTTGCCATTGCTAAGGGTTGCCAAGCAATAATAACAAATGGGCCAAAAATTGTAAAGTTTCTTTTACATTTTTGCCCTCCTCCGGCAGAAAACGTTGGTTGGTGTAAAATAAGAAATGGGCCCAGCCGCTGTTATGCAGCTAGCTATGCTACAGCCATTGTTGAATTGATCAAGTGCTGCCTCCCATCCGTTTGTTGTTGCTTCTGCTGTCTAGGGCGTCAGGGATCACGAGTTATACTACTACATCGTTTTACATCTGTGAATTGAATCAATTGAATCAGAACCCCGTAGAAGAAAAAAGAAGGAAGGGAAACTAATGCAAGACGACAGGGCCGGGTCCCATCAAATCATCTCTTATTACTGTTTATACATTTCCCTCCCCATCGTTCGCTTCTTTCCATGTCACATCAATACATAAATAGATGTGCATGTGTGTAATAAAATAAAAGTGTCTATACATATAAGAAGAAGGG
>Ga0247722_10002040_pt1 | contig 10698 bp, 7 predicted proteins | sample MSEWelMarce3H_FC_FD_189094 | JGI IMG/M metagenome (GOLD analysis project Ga0247722, IMG submission 189094) | Subsurface sediment microbial communities from gas well in West Virginia, United States - MSEEL Well Study Marcellus 3H_FC | ecosystem: Environmental > Terrestrial > Deep subsurface >...
GAACGCAATGCCGACAACAGCGGCTTCGCAACAACAGACGGTCAAGCCTTACGTGCAGACGGAAGCAACGGAATTCCGATTCCGATTCCGAATGTGAATGGAAGTATTATTCCTGCGTTTGGAATTATTTATGATTTCTAAATCCTAGGAAATCTAGCAGGATTTCCTTCTGACATAACCGCGTAAATAGCTTCAACGATATCGTCAACAGACGGCTTACTGAAGTAATCGCCATCGGTTGAATAGGCCGGTAAATGCGGCTTTGAAGTAATTGTAATCGGTTGTGCGTCTAAGTAATTGAAAGCACCTTGTTTGTTAATGATCTGATCTAACAAGTAAGCCGAAGCTCCTCCTTCCACATCTTCATCTACAACAACCAAGCGATTTGTTTTCTGAACACTCGATGCTGAAACGCCCGTTGTATCGAATGGAAGAAGCGTTTGCGCATCTACCACTTCAACAGAAATTCCCATGCTCGCTAACTCGTCGGCAGCATTCAAACACAAGTGAAGCGTGCTTCCGTAAGAAACAACAGTAATGTCACTTCCTACTTTCACAACCTCTGCAACACCAATAGGAACAACCATTTCAGAAAGATTGCTCGGCATTTTTTCTTTCTTGCGGTAACCGTTCAAACATTCTACAACAAGCGCAGGGTCGTTTCCTTTCAACAAATTATTGTACATGCCCGCGGCTTGTGTCATATTCCTTGGAACACACACCACCATTCCGCGAACACTGCTAATGATAGCACCCATAGGGCTTCCGCTGTGCCAAATACCTTCTAGTCTATGACCGCGCGTGCTAATAATTGCCGGAGCCATTTGTCCACCAGCAGATCTGTAACGCACGCTAGCCAAGTCGTCGCGCATAATTTGAAGCGCGTAATAGATGTAATCTAAGTATTGAATTTCCGCAACCGGACGTAGTCCACGCATGGCCAAACCTATCGCTTGTCCAACAATTGTTGCTTCGCGAATACCTGTGTCGGTCACACGCAATTCTCCGTATTTATCTTGAAGTCCTTCACACGTTTGGTTTACTCCACCAATCTTTCCAACGTCTTCTCCGAAGATTAAAACCTCAGGCATTTCAGCCAGCTTCGCATCCCAAAAATCGCGAAGGACAACGCGTCCGTCTACCATCTCAGCATCGCTTGCATACTGAATAGAAACCGAACGATCTAAATCGTTACGATCACTGTAAAGCTCGCTGCTGTAGGCTTTGTGCATGCGCTCTTGCGCACTGGCTAACCAATTTTTTATATTTTGAATTTCAGCTGAGTGTTGACCACGAACCGTGCGCAACACTTTTCGAATGGCTTCGAAAACATCTTTGCGAATGGCTTCGCCGTTGTTTTTCAAAGAAGCAGCTGCTTCTGATTGTCCAGCAGCTGCAAGCAAAGCAATGGCCGCGTTAACGTCGGCCTGAATTTGCCCGCGGAATTCGTCCCATGCTGTGCGTTGTTCGGCACGTGCTTGCGCTTTTGCTTTCGCGCGCAACTCGTCCAACTCTTCTTGCTTCGCAACTTTCTTGTCAGTCAAAAATTTTCCAAACTGAACAATACAATCGAATTCCTCATACCACTCCAATAACTCTTTGGTCTTGTAACGCTCATGAGAACCGCTCGTACTATGTCCTTGCGGTTGTGTTAGTTCTTCAACATGAATTAAAACAGGCTGATGGTGCGTGCGCGAATGCTTCACCGCTTGCTCGAACTTAAGCATCAATTCCGCATAATCCCAACCCTTCGCCTTGAAGATTTTTATTCCTCCTTCACCCGGCTCGCTTTGCATTCCGCTTAACGACTCCGAAATACTTTCTTTCGCTGTCTGATATTTTTTAGGAACCGAAATTCCCCATCCATTGTCCCAAACACACATGCACATAGGCACGCCTAATACTGCAGATGCGTTCATGGTTTCCCAGAACAAACCTTCTGAAGTGCTTGAATCGCCGATGGTTCCGAAGGCGACTTCATTTCCTTTATTTGAAAATTGAGTTCTTGAATGAAGAGCAGTATTTGCTTTGTAATATTTCGAAGCTTGTGCCAATCCCAATAGACGCGGCATTTGTCCGCCCGTTGGAGAAATATCTGAAGAGGAATTTTTCATCTCCATCACGTTCTTCCAATTTCCATTTGAATCTAATGCGCGTGTTGAAAAGTGTCCGCCCATTTGTCTTCCGCCAGAAGAAGGTTCCTTCTCGGTATCTGTATGCGCGTATAACGCTGCGAAATATTGCTGAACTGTAAGTTGGCCGATGGCCATCATGAACGTTTGATCGCGGTAGTAACCCGATCTCCAGTCGCCATTCTGAAATTGTTTGGCCATGGCTATTTGCGCCAATTCCTTTCCATCACCGAAAATACCAAATTTGGCTTTTCCAGTAAGTACTTCCTTTCTACCCAATAACGAAGCTTCACGGCTTAAACAAGCCAAGAAGTAGTCGTCAAGTAACATTTGCTTTGCGGTATCATTCACCGCCGTTTTGCCTGCCAAACTCATAGGCCGCAAAGATAAGAACAAAGTGAAAAACATGGTGAAACCGAATGTCCTCTTACGTCTAAGAAAGCATCTTTCGAAATGTAAAGTTTATTCGCGGCGAAGCTACCTTCACTTTCCCAATGGCGTGCTGCCAATTTTCTTGGAAATTATTCATAAGCAACAACGAACCGTGCGGTAAGTTGAAAGACAATTTCTTTTCGTTGTTTCGCGCTCTGAATTTAATCACGCGTTCACCTCCAATAGACACCGAAGCAATCACTGAAGAATCCATTTCCTTTTCATTGTCGCTGTGCCACCCCATGCTGTCTTGTCCGTCTCTGTAGTAATTGCAGAGGACGGCATTAAATTCAGCCTTCGCTAAAATTTCAATTTTTTGTTTTAGTTGGAAAAGAACCGTTGGTATTTCTTTAGCTTCCCACCGAATCGTTGAATACGCATAAGCAGGGCCGAAATAACACGTTAAACGGGGTTCCAAATGTTCTTTTCCGAATACCCGAATGGTATTCTGCTGCCAAGGCAACGCAAGAAAATCTTGAATGGAAAAGGATTGAAAAATATCGTGATGAAGAATAAGTTCTTCTTCGTTTGAACTATACAGTTCCTCCTGACTGAACATCATCGGCAGGAATTGTTTTCGTTTCTTCTTCTACAGGAGGCGCAACAGACGGTGCTGGACGAATTGGCGCAGGTTCTTCTTCGTTCATCAACTGATCTAACGGAACCTCAGCGCGTGCTTGCTTACGCATGTCATCTGCGCTCTTCAATATTTCATCTTGAACATCTTTCGCAGCATTGCGAAATTGGTACATGGTCTTTCCTAACGTACGAGCGATAGACGGAACCCCCTTCGCTCCGAAAAGCAAAAGATAGATAAACAATATCATAAGAATCTCGCCAGTACTCATGCCGCAAAGGTAAGCTTGTTAAATGTCTTTCAAAGAAAAATGCCGGGAAATTCCCGGCACTTTCAAAGTATTCTTAAGGCGAAATTATTTCGCTTCTTTCTTAGCAAACATTTTACGCATATCTACTACAATCGGAGTTGCAATGAACAAGGTAGAGTATACCCCGCTTATTACCCCAATGATCATTGCGAACACGAATCCACGAATGTCATCGCTACCGAAGATGAACATAACACCTAAGGTCAATAACACCGTCATAGACGTGTTAATTGAACGTCCAAGCGTACTGTTCAATGCATCGTTGATAGTAGATTTCAACTCTGGGTTACGACGCTCACGGAAGTACTCACGAATACGGTCAAAGATTACAACGGTATCGTTGATCGAGTAACCGATTACAGTTAAGATTGCCGCGATGAAGTTTTGATTCACTTCCAATGTGAACGGAACCAAACCATTCAACAATGTGAATGCGCAAATTACCATCAACGCATCGTGGAACAACGCCACGGTCGCACCAATTGCAAAGTCAATCTTACGGAAGCGGAACACAACATAAATACCAACTAACAACAACGTTAGTACAGCAGCCCAAATCGCTTCTGCTCTAAAGTCATCGCTCATAGAAGCATCTACTTTGTATGAAGTAGTAATCTCGTGCTTTCCAACTTTTCCTAACGCATTGTCTACATCTGTTTGCACACGTTGCGCAACATCGTTCGAGTTGTCGTTGATTAAGTAGTTCGTTGTGATTTTCAATTCGTTTCCAGCAGTACCAATAGCTTGAACGGTGCTTGCTGCAGCATTTCCATTTTCAACCAATGCAGTTGAAAGAGCGCTACGAACAGCTTCTGGATCAACCTTCTCTTCGTACCTCACTTTAAATGAAGTTCCTCCAACAAAGTCAACACCCATGTTAAATCCACGTGTGCTCCAAGAAACTGCACCTGCAATCAATATTATAGCAGAGATACCGTAGTATAAGAAACGCTTCGTCACGAAGTCGTAGTTCATTTTCGTGAACCAGTTCTTAGTAATGCTGCTGTAGAATGTAATTTCTTTTTTGCTGTCTAGACGCTTGTAAAGAATCAAACGAGAGATAACAATAGCAGTGAACAACGTTGTGAAAATACCGATGATCAAGGTTGTTGCGAAACCTTTCATAGGACCGGTTCCAACTACCAACAAGACTAGACCAGAAATTAAAGTGGTCATGTTACCATCCAGAATCGCGCTAATCGCTTTCTTGAATCCGTCTACCATAGCGACAGATACTGGCTTGCCCATGCGTAATTCCTCTTTCACACGCTCGTAAATCAATACGTTCGCATCTACCGCCATACCCATGGTTAACACGATACCCGCGATACCAGGAAGAGTTAAGGTTCCACCTAATGATACAAGTGCACCAATCAAGAAGAATAAGTTTGCAACCAATGCAACGTTTGCTGCCCAACCCGCCCAAGCGTAGTAGAACATCATGTAAAGAAGAATTACAATGAACGCCGCAATGAACGACCAGATTCCTGCTTTGATGTTTTCCGCACCAAGGCTAGGACCAACAACCACTTCATCGATAATCTTCGCTGGAGCCGGCAAAGAACCTGCTTTCAATAATCCAGCTAAGTCTTTCGCTTCAAGAATTTGTTTGTCACGGTTGTCACCAGAACCAAACGTGATTACTGATTTTCCGTTCGGAATTTCTTCGTTAACAGAAGGAGCAGAATAAACCAAGTTGTCCATAACTACCGCTACCGACCTGTTGTTGTCTGCTGCGTTCTTCGCAGTCATTTCTTTCCACTTCGGAGCCCCTACGTCTGGACTCATGGTCATTTCAACCACAACACCACCTTTGATTGGATCGAAATCTTGACGAGCATCAACGATTGATTTTCCGTCAAGCGGAGCACGTCCGTTTAATTCGTCTGCTTTAATTGCATAAAGAACAGCAATTCCTTTTTCTGGTTTAGCACTCCACATCAAACGTAAGTCTTTCGGGAACATGCTCTTCGCCATGTCTGAATTGAAGATGCGATCTACAGCTTCCATATCGGAAACCTTAGCAGTTCCTGCAATTGCAGAAGGAATAGCCTGATTGTCGGTTGGAATGTTCGGACCAAAAATCGCAAACAAAGGATATTTACGCTTCTTCTCGTCATCTGTTAATTGGTCATCTGGCTTAGGCGCTGGAGCCGTTGCAGTTGAATCTTTCTTCGCAGTGTCTTGAACAGGAGCATACAAATCCGGAGCTTGAATTTTACCTAAGGCAGTATTCAAGTCTATCATTGCTTGCGCAATTTCTACGTTGAAGTAGGTGTTCCAAAATTCTAAGTTCGCAGTACTCTTCAAATTCTTACGAACACGCTCTTGATCTGTAACACCTGGTAATTCAACAACAATACGACTCGTCAACGATTGCTTTTGAACGTTTGGTGACGTCACACCAAATTGGTCAATACGCTTGCGTATAATGTTTTCTGTGTTGTCAATTGCGTCATTCGCTTCTTTACGTAAAACTTTAATAACATCATCATCCGACATGTTCGCTTTGAACTTGTCTTGATTGGTTTGATTGCTAAACTTTCTCCACAACTGACCCTGACCTCCAGATTTTTTCCATTCTTCCTCGAAAAGGGTTAAGAAATCTGCAGTGCTATTTAACTGAGCCTTCTTTGCACTTTCAATTGTTGCAAGGAAAGTAGGGTCTGTGCTGTAGTCGCTTAATGAAAGAAGAAGGTCTGGAATACTTACCTCAAGGGTAACACTCATACCCCCTTTTAAGTCAAGACCTAAAGCCAACTCGTGTGATTTCAAATAACTGTAACTATAACCCATCAATGGGAAAGCAACAGCGTCTGCACTATCGCGAAGTGCTTTGTTGTATTTCGAAGTGAACAGTTCTTCACGCTTCGTGTCAAAGTTCGACTTAACAAAAGCATCAATACTTCCATGACGCATGGTGATGATGCTATCGCGATAAGCTTCAAATCCAGCACCGCGAAGAGAATCAGCAACCACCATCGTGTCACCGTAATTCTTCAGCAATTCACCTTTAACTAAATCGTCTGTAATAGACTCTTCAACAGCTTGAAACACCACGTTTTCGTAACTTTTCGAGATAAAGCTGAACGACAATAAGTAGGCAACTGATAAGGTTAATAGGATAATGAAAATCCAGAGTAGCGATCTATTTTGCATGTAAATTCAATATTGGTCAAAACAATTTAAGGGTTGCAAATATAGGAAAATTAGCAGAATTTCCCGAGTGCACAACAAAAAAGGTTGAGCGAACTCAACCTTTTTCTATTTCGTTATAAAAAACATTATCCGATTCCGTTTTCTTTAGCTCTTTTCATTGCTGCAGCTAAACCAATTTTGTTAATGGTTTTCATTCCTTTCGGAGTTACACGCAATTGTACCCAACGACTTTCTTCAGCCAACCAAAAACGCTTGTACTGCAAGTTTGGATAGAATTTTCTACGTGTTTTAATATTTGAGTGGGAAACGCGGTTTCCGGTTATAGTCTTCTTTCCAGTAATTTGACAAATGCGTGGCATAAGAATGAGTTTTTGTGAATAAAGGGGTGCAAATATATGCACTTTTTTAATAAATCCAATTTTTACTTCTGAATTTCTTTGATCAAAAGCATGAAAGCCGCATCTGTAGCCATTTCCCGATTGCGCGTGCGGTTCTTTCCAAACTTCAACTTCTTAACAATTGTGCCTTTTTCAGAAGAAAGTGCCACGAAAATAGTGCCCACACCATGCTTTTCATCGCCTCCATCCGGTCCCGCCCAACCTGTTGAAGACAGGGCAAAATCACTTCCAGATTTAAGTCGCGCTCCTTCAGCCAAAGCTGCGGCAACTTCTTCGCTAACGACTCCGAATTCCGAAATCAAGCTTTCATAAACACCCAACTCTTTTCTTTTGGAAGATTCGTGATATACGACCCAACCCGATTGAAAGACTTCACTTGCTCCAGAAACATCAGTAAACTTCTGAGCCATCATTCCTCCTGTGCAACTTTCTGCGAAACTCACCGAATTTCCTTTTTCCTTCAAATGTTGAACCAACACACTTTGGAGGGTTTCTTTTTCATATCCGAAAATATACTCGCCAATAATCGCGTGAAGCTCTGCTTCCTTGCGTTGAATCCTTTCCCTGAGAACAGACTCTTCCGCTCCGCCATAAATAGACATGCGCAGTTTCACCATGCCGGGTGAAGGCAAATAGGCCAAACGAATGTCTTCCACAGCTAACGAGTTTTCCCAATCTGTAAGTAGATCCGCAATAAAACTCTCTCCCACACCTTGTGTTAGAACAGTGCGATGAACAATCTTGGGCAACTCGAATTTTTGCTGAATCCTAGGAACCACTTCATGCTCCATTAAGTACTGCATCTCAAAAGGAACACCGGGAAGCGAAACACAAATATGTCCGTCACGCTCGAACAGCATGCCGTTCGCAGTACCTACCATATTTTCCAATACAGTGCACGATTCGGGAACCAACGCTTGATGTTCATTCACTTTCAAAAATGGCAATCCGCGCGATTCGAAAAAAGCCTTGACGCGCAAATAACTTGGTTCGTGCATGACCAATTCCGTTTGAAACAATTCACACAACGTATGCTTTGTAATATCGTCTTTCGTCGGACCAAGTCCACCTGTTACAACCACCACCTCGGCTTTTCTTAAAGCTTGATCTATTTCTTGAAAAATCACAGGCCCTTTGTCTGAAATGCAATGCGACGATTCAACCTCCATTCCGAAGCTATTGAGGTATTGACCCATCCACGCGGCATTCGTATTAATGGTTTGTCCAATCAACAGCTCATCTCCAATATTGATAATTATCGCTTTCATCGCATTTTTTTTCTTAGTTACATTGAATGAAACCAATTTTTGCTAAATTAGTTCGCTAATCTAAACCACTACTATGAAAAGACTCTACTTTGCTCTAGCCATGGGTATTGCCTTCAGCGCAAGCGCTCAGCAAACTCCAACCAAATTGTCTGCTACACAAAGGCAGTCAGTTAAATTCAACCCCTATACCAACACCACGATTGATGATGCCCCTTCAAAGCAATCAAAAGCTCCTTATGCGGTTTCTTCTGCAAAAAGCATGGTTCAAGTTGAAGAATACGTAGGAACATCTATTTACGATTTACAAACGAACAACAGTATTCAAAACCGGATCATTGCAGATGACGCTGGTGTTGCTGCTTGTTTCACTTTCAGTGCAACAAATTCTTCAGACACTTATCCAGATCGTGGAACAGGATATAACTACCGCACAACTGGCGTTTGGCAAGACGATATTACACAGCGTGTGGAAAGTATGCGCGTGGGATGGACTTCTTTGATGCACCCAGCAAACGGTTCTGAAGTATTAATGAACCATAGTGGTTCTGCTGGAATCAAAGTATGGACACGCCCTGCTATCGGAACTGGTAACTGGGTGAACTCGATTGTGCCTACCCCTTCTGGATTTGCCATGTTCTGGCCACGCGCAGTATCAGGCGGTGCAGATGGAAACAGCATTCACATGGTTTGTTTGGCAGATCCTAATGCCGGTGCATACACCAATGGAATGACTGGCCCTCTCTTATACAACCGTTCAATCGACGGTGGTGCAACTTGGGATTTAACTGAAATTCTACTTCCTGGTTTAGAAGACACCACTTTAGTAAGTGGTTTCTCCGCAGACACATATGCCATTCACGCACGTGGAAACAAAATCGCTATTGCTTGCTACGGGGATCTTCAAGATTCGTACATCTGGATTTCTAACGATAATGGAGAAAGTTGGACGCGCAGCACTATCTGGGATTTTCCGATTGACCACTATGTTGTTGATACGGGAACCGATATTGAATTAGATGGAATTCAGGACACCATCCTTTCTTCTGATGGAGCGGGTGCGTTATTCATTGACGCTAGTGGAACTGCTCACGCAGCATTTGGAACAATGTTCTTCACCGATGAGCCTGGTGTTATTGATTCATCATACACTTTATTCCCATTAACCGGAAGCATCATTTATTGGAATGAAACCATGATTGGTTCACCTATTGACACCCTTGAGATTGGTTTTTCTCCTGATGTCGATGCAACCATTCCAGCTGCAATCACTGAAGTTGGTAGATATGGAAACAGTGGTATTGCCTCACACCCACAGTTGGCTGAAGCCGCTGATGGAACAATCTTCTGCTCGTATCAAGCCGTTAATGAAAATTACTTCAACGGCGCTGAATACCTTCGACATATCTATGCTGTGAAATCAGATGACGGTGGTGCAACTTGGACCGCACCTGCAGACATTACTCCAGATATTGCTGAAGACGGATACGAATATGTTTATGCTTCAATGGCGCCATTCGCTTACGGCGACAAAATTCACTTAATCGTTCAACGCGATAACGAACCAGGAATTCACGTTCAACCAGAAACTGCGGCTGACCCTGTTACAGACAACGATCAAATTTATGTTTGTGTATCACTTGATTTAGTTGGTGTTGAAGAAAGTTCTTTAACCAAAACTTCTTTCAGTGTTTTCCCTAACCCAACAACTTCTGAATTGAACATTCAAGTTGCTGCAAACGAGAACGGTGTAATCCGTATCTTCAATGCAAACGGACAATTGGTTCGTTCATTCAACAACTTCAACAACGGAACTACGAAAGTTGATGTTTCTGATCTTGCGAACGGTGTGTACGAAGTGCAATACCAAAACGCAAACGTAACAAGTAACCAACGTTTCGTAAAGCAATAAGATTTTAATTTTTTATGTGGAAGAGGGCCGATTCGTCGGCCCTTTTCTTTTTGCGCAAACTATTCTGCCGTTACTTTGTTTTCCATTTATGAAGAAGACAGAGAACCCCGAGCTGGCGTATATTCATTCCAACTTCGTTGAAATAAAAACTCCACTCGACGATACCGGTCGTTTCATGAATTTCCACACGCAATTCGAGCCGAATTTCAAAGATGTGATGAAATGGAAACGCGCGACGAATCCGTTTCAAGCCGAAAAAAAAATGGGCATGACGGGACCTGAAGTTGCAGAAAATTTCAATTGGTTAAATGGAAATGAAGATGGAATGGCTTGGCTGGGTCACGCCTGCTTTTTCATTCGCATTAATGGACTGAATTTAATCACCGATCCTGTTTTTGAAAAGCTATCTCCCTTCCACAAAAGATACACCTCGCTTCCCTTCCACATAAATGAATTGCCCGAAATAGACTACATACTTTTAAGTCACAATCACCGCGACCATCTGAGTGGAAA
>Ga0247722_10002041_pt1 | contig 10697 bp, 11 predicted proteins | sample MSEWelMarce3H_FC_FD_189094 | JGI IMG/M metagenome (GOLD analysis project Ga0247722, IMG submission 189094) | Subsurface sediment microbial communities from gas well in West Virginia, United States - MSEEL Well Study Marcellus 3H_FC | ecosystem: Environmental > Terrestrial > Deep subsurface >...
AAGGAGGCTTCTTCAACTGGATTTTCATCGTGACTAGCAGCACAACTACTCAAAAGAATACCGATTAGTATGAGTAAATAATTATTCATTTTGGCTTATAAATAGGTTAAATAAATGATTTTGTCATCAAAAAGTGTGTGCCGATTGGTTCAATTTCAAATGGATTGCCTACTATAAAGTAGCCCATTTTTTCATAAAAAGGAACTGCATTTTCTCTAGCATTAAACCAAATCAAACTAGTTGATGTTTCTGAAATATAGATTTCACAGTGGTTTATCAAGGCTTGTCCTATTCCTTTTTTCTGATGGTTTTCCAAAACGGCCATACCTCTTATTTGACATTGATTATTATCAATAAATGTACCATTTTTTTGTTTAAACACAGAAACAACCCCAATTAATAAATTATTTTCAAAATAGCCAAAATGGATTGTGCTATTTAATTCGTCTCCAACAAAACTACACGTGTCAATTGATCTGCCTTTCCTAAGTACAGGATGGCGCACTATAAAAGTTTCAATTGCAGTAATTTGTTTTATTTGGTTCATTTATAAAAAAAAATATTTTTTTTGAAAAAAGTTTAAATAATTAGAAACTAATTAATTAAAGTGCAAAGGTCTTCTTTTTTTAGGATATATTGAAAAAAAATAAAAAAAATAGTTGCAAAAAAGAAAACTAGTAGTATATTTGCACTCACAAATGCGGAAGTAGCTCAGTTGGTAGAGCTCCAGCCTTCCAAGCTGGTTGTCGCGAGTTCGAGCCTCGTCTTCCGCTCTGCAAAACCTCAAATTTACGTTTGAGGTTTTTTTATTTTCCTAAATTTGCTAAATTAGTTTCGGGATCAATTTCAATGGGTTGTTTGTCTTTTTCAAACAATCGGGCGGTTAAATTTCCTTTTAAAATAATTGATTTTTCGTTTACTTCCAACCAACTTCCTTCCCGAAGTCCTAAAACAGGCAGGTCATTAAAGGCATGAAATTCTTTAATGCGCGTTTCTCTTGTTTCTCCCATATGTTTGCTTTTTGTGTCTGGATCCAAATAATGAGGATTCAAATTAAATGTCAAAGCACCAATGGCATCAAAACTTGGTGGGTATATTATTGGCATGTCGTTTGTAGTTTGAATGGTTGCGCCTAAAATATTACTTCCAGCGCTTGTCCCTAAATAAGGTGTTCCCATTTCAATGGCTTTTTTTAAAGATTGAATAACATTTTTTTTATAAAGTTGATCAAGTAATAAAAATGTATTTCCGCCTCCTGTAAAAAATCCTTCGGCATTTTCTATGGCTTCAATTGGGTTTTCAAAAGTATGCAAGCCAATTATTTTTTTATTTATTTTGGCAAAAGCCGTGCTTACTTTATGGGTATATTCATCTAATGAAATTCCTGAAGGTTGTGCATAAGGAATGAATAGAACAGTTGAACAATTTGAGAAAAGAGTTGCTATTTGAGGTAGTAAATAATCTAAAAATTCACCATTATGTAATGTTGATGTACTGGCAACTAATAGTTTTTTCATGTTTTTTATGATAAAAAATTTTGACTGCTAATTTAAAATTAATAATTAACAAAACTTTACATATTACTTTTGAATTTTTTAAACTTTTTAAAAGTAATTTTACTTTGCCTAATTTATTTAATCATTGAAACCAATTATCTATCTTATTCTGTCATTTTTTTTTGTTTCATTTGCATCGGGGCAAACTATTGTTAGTACCACTTTGTATGGAAAAATAGTTGCTGATTATCCTGATTTAGATGGTATTACTGTTTATAATTTGAAATCAGAGTTGATAGTTATTTCAGAAAAAAATGGTTATTTTACCATTGCAGCTAGCGTTGGCGATACCATTCAGTTTTCGGCAGTTCAGTTTCAAACCTATAAACACGTTGTGAAATCCAAAAATTTAAACGATTCCAATGTGATCATTCAAATGCAATTGGCTACAAATGAATTGAAAGAAGTAATTGTAAATGAGTATGGGCATATTAATGAGGTTTCGCTCGGAATTGTACCCGCTAATCAGAAAAAATATACCGTTGCCGAACGAAGATTGAAAGCTGCAGGCGATTTTAGACCAACTAGTCTTTTAGGAATAATTGCGGGTGGAATGGATGTTGACGCTTTGGTGAACGCTATTTCGGGCAGAACTAAACGCCTCAAAAAGGAGTTAGATAATGAAAGGAAGTCAAAGGCTATTGAAAGAATAAGCAACTTGTTTCCAGTTACTTATTTTACCGATGTGCTAAAAATTCCGGTTGATTATGTTGAAGGTTTTAAATATTTTGTAGTGGAACATCCTAATTTTATGGAGTCATTTTCGAGTTCAGAAAAACTAATGCTTTCTTTTCGATTAATAGAAATTGCCGAAGAATACAAAGTAATAATCAAGGAAAAATAAGTATTTTTGTAAAATGAAAAAAACCGTACGTTTATGTATTATTGTTTTTAGTCTTTTTTTGTTGGGTTCGTTTGTGGCACACAAATTTTACGTCTCTATTTATCAAATAAATTACGTGCCTCAAAAAAAAATGGTACAAATTACTTCCCGAATTTTTATTGACGATTTAAACGATGCGTTAGAAAAAAAATACAATAAACGCGCTTTTGTTGGAACAGATAGACAAACTGATTCAGATATTGAATTGATGAAAAAATATATTGCTGAAAAACTTATCATTAAAATAAATGGCAAACAAATTGTGCAAAATTATTTGAGTAATGAATTGGAAGCCAACGTTATAATTTGTTATTTTTCAATCAAAGACATTGCGAAATTAAACTCACTTTCTATTGAAAATACTGCTTTGATGGAAATAAACGGCGATCAACAAAATGTCATTCAGGCAAATATTGATGGTGATAAAAAAAGCTTGTTGCTTACAGTTGATAACTTTAAAGGAATATTAAAATAGGTGCATAATTTTTTTTTAAAATAAAAATAATTACTTTTATAGCATAATTTAGTTCACATGAAAACATATTTTACTTTTTTACAACTAAGCGTTTTATTTTTCACAATATCATTGTCAGCTCAGCAGCAACCCGCAACCGAGAAGCAATCTGAAAAAAATCCTGACAAGTTCAAACAAATGTACGATTTGTTAGCAACTCCAAATATGTACCGTACCGCATCAGGTGCGCCAGGTCCAGAGTATTATCAGCAACAAGCTGATTATAAAATGGACATTGAGCTAGACGACAAAAACACCAAATTATATGGTAAAGAAACCATTACTTATACAAATAATGCCAAAGAAGCTTTGGATTATTTGTGGGTGCAATTGGATCAAAATCAGCAATCTAGAAAATCACTTTCGCCTTTGGTAGAAAATCAAAGTACGCCTTTGGTTATTCCAGCTCAAACCTTTTCAAGAAAATATTTAGAAGAAGATTTTGACGGTGGTTTTAATATAGAATACGTGGTTGACGCCTTAGGTAAGCCAGTTGCGCATACCATCAACCAAACCATGATGCGAATTGAATTGCCAAAACCATTAAAAAAAGGTGAAAAATTTGTGTTTTCTATCAAATGGTGGTACAATATTAATAATTACCTTGTTGATGGCGGTCGTTCTGGCTATGAACCATTTGAAAAAGACGGAAATAATTTATATGTAATTGCCCAATTTTACCCTCGAATGGCCGTTTATAATGATGTAGAAGGTTGGCAAAATATGCAATTTTGGGGATCGGGTGAGTTTGCACTTCCTTTCGGAAATTTTGAAGTAAATATTACCGTTCCTGCTGATCATGTGATGGAAGCTACAGGGGTTTTATTGAATAGAAATGAAGTGTTTACACCAGCACAAGTTGCCCGTTATGCGCAAGCTGAAAAATCGTTTGACAATCCAGTAGTTATTGTTACTCAAGCCGAAGCTGAAGCAGCTGAAAAAGGTTTTTCTGACAAGAAAAAAACTTGGAAATTTAAAGCCGAAAATGTACGTGATTTTGGAATTTCAACTTCTAGAAAATTCATTTACGATGCAATGGCGGTAAAATTAGGAGACAAAACCGCAATGGCAATTTCTTTATACCCTAAAGAAGGAAACCCACTTTGGGGCGAATATTCTACTCGTATGGTAGCACATACTTTGAAAAGTTATTCAAAATACACCTTTGATTACCCATACCCTAAAGCTATTTCTGTAAATGCAAAAGACCAAGGAATGGAATACCCAATGATTTGCTGGAATTTTGGGCGTCCAGATGAAGAAGGTAAATATACCGATCAAACAAAATATGGTATGCTTGGTGTGATTTGTCATGAGGTGGGTCACAACTATTTTCCAATGATAGTCAACTCAGACGAGCGTCAATGGACTTGGATGGACGAGGGTTTAAACTCATTTATGGAATATTTAGCCGAAATGACCTTCGACCCAAAATTCCCATCTCGTCGTGGTCCAGCCAAAAATATTATTCCGTATATGAGTGGCGATCAAAAAGGGCTTGAGCCAATTATGTCCAACTCTGAAAGCATACGCCAATTTGGAAACAACGCCTACGGAAAACCAGCAACCGCCTTAAATATTCTTCGTGAAACCATCATGGGACACGAACTATTTGATTATGCTTTTAAAACCTATGCTAACCGTTGGAAATTCAAACACCCAACCCCAGAAGACTTTTTCAGAACTATGGAAGATGCCTCAGCAGTCGATTTAGATTGGTTTTTTAGAGGTTGGTTTTATACAACTGATTTTACAGATATAGGTATAAAAGAAGTCAAAAAATTCTTTGTAAGCAACGAGGCTTCCAAACAAGTTACCGAAGCCATGAAAAACAGAAGAAGAAGAGATTCTGACCCAGGGAAAATGGTGTACATGATTGACGAATCCGCCGAAGATTTTAAACCAGAACTAAAAAAACCATTCAAAATTGTTGATTTTCAATCGCTTGACGAATATGTAAACAAACATTTTTCAGCCGAAGAAAAAGCAAAATTAAGAGAACCAAAATACTTTTACCAAGTAACTTTTGACAAACCAGGAGGTTTAGTAATGCCAATTATTGTCGAAATCACCTTTGAAGATGGCACTACAGAAAATCATCATTTCCCAGCACAAATTTGGCGAATGAACGACAAAGAAGTAAGCCGTACCTTTGCCACAGACAAAATCATTTCTAAAATTGTAGTTGATCCAAAATTAGAAACAGCAGATATTGATGTAACCAACAATACCTGGCCAAAAACTGAAGTAAAATCAAAATTCGATTAATAAAAAAACACACAATTATGTTCGGAATTGGAGGCGGAGAATTTATATTTATTGCAATTATTGCATTAATGCTTTTTGGCACAGACAAACTGCCCGAAGCAGCTCGCACATTTGGAAAATTTATGGCGCAAGTAAAAAATGCGTCTAACGATATAAAATCCGAAATACAAAAAAGCGCTTCTGAAAACGGAATAACAACTTCTGTTAATGAATTAACGAGCGGTTTTACTCAAGAAATTGACAAAGTGAAAGAAACTTTGCTCGAAACCACTACCGGCACAGAAAAACCAATAGAAGAACTAAAAAAAGAATTTGAAGAAATTACAGGTCCCGTAAAAAGACAATTTTAATGCTCGAAAAAATCATTTCATTAGACAAGCAAGCCCTAGTTTATTTTAATTCGCTAGGGTCACAACCATTCGACCCATTTTGGCTAATCATTACCAAACAAGGTAGTTGGGCGCCCTTTTTCATCCTAGTATTTTACCTACTTTACAAAAAACTAGGAAAAACAAACTTCCTATACGCCATTGGCACCATAGCTCTACTTATTTTGGTTTGCGACCAAAGCGCCAACCTATTCAAACACACTTTTCAGCGACTGCGACCATGTAACGACCCACAAATAAACTCCATCATCCGAATAGTAAAAGAATCAAGCTCCTATAGTTTTTACTCAGGGCACGCCACCAACTCCTTGGCAACCACGCTTTTCGTGTATTTAAACCTAAAAAAACACTACAAATACACCGCATTACTATTCCTTTTCCCACTCATATTTGCCTACAGCCGCATCTATTTAGGATTACATTTTCCAATTGACATCCTCACAGGCTACCTTTTTGGTGCAATCTACGGCTTCATCGCCTACCAACTATTCAATAAATACCTACTCAAACCAAGTCATTAATTTTTTTCTTTTTTTAGAAGCACAAAATCCCGTTCCAATTGGCGTTAAGTCCTGCTCTCGCCTTTATCTCCCTTGCCCTTCGGTCCCGACGCTTCGGGACGGGAGGATATCGGCTCCATCAGGGCTAAATATGAAAAGTAGTTTTTCAGTTCACTTTTTTTGAGTTTCAAAGTTTCAAGTTTTCTGAGTTTCAGAGTTTCAAGTTTCAGAGTTTCAAGTTTTAAGTTTCAAAGTTTCAAAGTCAAAATTTTGCGCCTTTGCGAGAAAAACAAAAAATAAAAAAATAAAAACTCTAAACTATTTTTTATACATTTGAAAGATATACTAAGTTATTTGCCAAACAAAAAATATAAAAAAACGCAATAACTTTCGTGTATTAAGTAATAGCACCAATTTTACAAAACCTGCAGAAAATGAACGAAAAGGAAAATATTAGAATTCAATTTGATAAATTTAGTTTGAGTGACTTTGAAATTTCACCTATTTGGGAGTTTGCAATTGATGAGGAAGGAAAAGAAGGACAAGATGAAACAACATTAAAACCACGCCTTGACATAAAATTTCCAGATCCATCTGAAGGACTTTTAATTATAGAGTGTGAATTTGAAGCAAATTCCGGAAAAAAATTTAGAGGATTTTGTTCACCCTCATTTGACGACTCAATTAGCAGTATTCAACCATATATTGTGACTGACAAACAAATAATAATGTTTTGGTTTGGCATTGTTCAACCAGACAAAAAAGAAGAAGGATGGAATTTACGAGGTTTTAAATGAAACTGCAGAAAGTTTGTTCCCAATAAAATTCCAATCAAATCTTAAAATAGCAGACGGCTCAAGAATAATTGGACAAATCGATGGCTTTATGTGGATGAAATTATCCGACAACATCGTGATAATTGAGAAATAAATACGAACGCAATAACTTTCGTGTATAAACTAATTAACTGCCATTATATGAAGACATCGTTAATCATTACATTATCCATTTTGACATTGTTTGTTTCTTGCGACACTTCGACAAAGAAAAAACATGATGATAAAACATTGTATTATATTGACACATTACAACTGGATAGTTCAAAGACGGCAAACCAACTCGAAGAAACTTTGAATACTATTCCGAAAAACATAAAGCCTGTTTTAGGTTATAGGTTTATTCTATCTGGTGACTTTGACGGAGATGGCAAAAAAGAGAAATTTATAGAACATTTTTTTTCAGGTCTTGACAACAAAGAAACTAATAAGTTCTATGAAAGTTTATCCGACTTCGACCAACTTGTTGCATTGACCATAAAGAAAGAACCCTTTTCATTTGTAATCTCAGACAACAAACGTATTGACACATTGCACATTTCTTCTGGCGGACAACTATTAGGACTTTCTTACTTAAAAAATGAAGGAGACCTAAATGGAGACGGAACTGACGAAGTTTCATATGTTGTTAACTGGGCTGACTGGTCAAATTTGAATACTTGGCATTTAGTGACTTATAAAAATAATAAGTGGACAGAACTATATTCATTTCCAATTTGGGATTGGCAACTACCTGACTTACCAGAAACTTTCAATCAATATGGACTATTTGGACTTGAACACAAAATAATTAATACAAAAAACTACACTATCAACAAGCGAATAGAAAAGAAACTTATGGACTTCAAAGGACTTGTGACAAAAATTAAGAAGAATAAGATTCAAGTAATATATAGAAATGACCAAGCGGAAGAGGACACAATGGTTGTTGACTTAAAACGACTGAAATGAAAAGAATAACGGCAGCTAACAGCTAAAGTTTCATTCCAACTAAAAGCCGAACAATGAAACTCCTGTTGAACGGAACCGATTACAACTTCTCCCTTTATAAGGTCATCGAAAAGTTTTTAAAGAGAATTTCAAGAGGATTGATTTCCTCTTTTTTTCTAAAAAAAACATTTTTTCATCCAATTTTTTTTTATATTTTTGTTGCAAATATTGTGGTTTTTTCACAGTCTGAACTTATCAGCAAGATTAAGATTACTCTCTCGTTTTTAAATAAGTTAACTTAAAATTAAATGAAAATGAAAAAACAAGTTAAATACTATTTATTAAATGTAATTGTATTTACGTTCTGTACGCTTTCTGTACATGCTCAAACTACCATTTTACCTGTTAATTCCTATGGTGTTTGGGACAGATCAAATGCATATAACATTTCAGTTACTACTGATTACAACTATTTGCGAGGTAAAAGCGCTGATGTAAACTGGGAAGATGTACAACCAAATAACACAAATCAATACGATTGGTCTGAAATTCAAACTATATTACAAGAAGCTTTAAATAATAACCAGATGGTTAACATAAGCGTAGGAGTTGGCCCTGATGCTCCAGCTTGGATTTACGCTAATGGTGTGCCTAGCGTGCTCACTAATGATACAGAACATCCAAATTGGACACAATACCCGTATTATTTAGATAACGACTATAAAACGTATTTTTTTAATATGATAGAAAGTTTCGGCAATTTCTTACGATCACAACCAGCAAATCTATTCAGTAAAATTGCATACGTTCAAGTAAAAACAGGATGCACAGGTGATGAAGTTGCCTATAAAGGAACACTTCTTAATACTTCTTATACTATTTCCGATAATCAATGGCGTACATTCCGCTTAGAAGTATTTGAAAAATTTAGACTAACGTTTAATACAGGGAATAGTAGCACCCAAATTGGACTTCTTTTTAATAATATTGATCCTGTTGACGAACCCCTAGAATGGCAATGGGTAACCAATAATGTTACTTATGGATTTGGAACAAAAGGCGGAGCATACGGAAGAGGGCATCATCTTTCAGATGAATTAGATTTTAAGGCCACTTGGACACCCTATCTTGTTAATCCTCAAGGATTACATTTGTTTTCAGCAGCAGAAATGGACCAAACATGGACGAAGCCATTTTACCAAATTAATGTTCCATTAGGGTTTTATTGGGGTGCATTAAGCGGGCTTAATACGGGCCTTTCTGTTTGGCTCGTTACCCAAAGTGCTTTGCAAGAAGCACAATCAAAACCAGAATTACATGATGTTTTTAAGATGTTTAATAAATATTCAAAACAAATGTATCCTAGTACCGCAGACGCTGCCTACTCCATATTTCACGAAGGGCTAAACTCTAAAAACACAGTTAAATTTCCAGAAAACATATACGGTCAAGCCAACCAATCAAACCAAGCTCGTTATATTGCAATATGTAATGCTTATGCAGCCAGAGGTGCACAAATGGATCATGTATTTGCTGCCACTAAAGGTCAGGTTTGGCAACGTGATCAGCAAACAGGGTATAATGATGCTGGATGGATAATTGAAGAAGGAAATTACGAAAGATGGATAACGCAAATAAACCCTGACGCTACCTCAATTGGTCTTTTCAGAGTGAGAGGAGTTATTAACGCAAGCTCATCAAAGTACGACCGTTTTGCACGTTCTTTTGAAAACAGTAGCGGAAAAAACACAATGTATTTTAAATTCAACTCCAATGTGTTTTCTCTTTCAGATCCAGCCAGTTTAACATTTAAAATTACTTGGCTCGATAAAAATATAAATTCGACTTGGGCATTAAAATATTATAATTCATCGGGCTTACAAACTGCCACAACTATAACAGGTATTGGTGATAATCAATGGAAATCAACTAACGTAACAATACAGAATCCAATTATTACCCAAAATGGTGTTTTAGGTTCAGATTTTATGTTGGTAAATACAGACGGCATTGATGATATCTTTCATGGTATTGAAGTAGATATTACACGAACAGGCACCTTAGCTTCTATTAATTATAATTCTGAAAACGTTGAAACATTAATTTTTCCAAACCCAACATCGTCTATGCTTTATTGGGATAAAAATATAGTATCAGATGAAATTATTATTTATAATTCAAAAGGGCAAGTAGTTTCAAATGTCAATAAACCTGAAAACAATTCATTAAGCTTACTAAATCTAGAAAAAGGGATTTATTTTATTTTATTTCTTAAAGAGAAAAATAGAGTATTAACCAAGAAGGTAATAAAAGAATAAATTAAAAACAAAGCCAGCAGGTAACAGCTAGAGTTTCATTCCAACTTAACTACGAGCAATGAAACTCGCGCTGAACGTACCTATTACATTCTCACCTAGCCCAACTAAAAACTTCCTATAAAAAACATCAAAAATGTTTCCTTGCATTGCGGGAGGTCATTACTGCCATATTTTTTATTTTTACACTCTATAAAACACTTCGTCCACCGCAATCTTCATTTCAGGAAATAAAGGGCTTTCAATGATTTCGCCTTCGGCAAAAGGTTTAGAACCCACATAAACGCCATCTTGCAGGCGATATACCAAAACGGTTTTCATTTCGGTTTGAACAATCCAATATTCCATCACGCCTGCTTCTTGGTACAAACGAAATTTGGTATCGACATCGTACTTGCTATTGTTGGGCGAAACAATTTCTACAATCAAATCGGGTGCGCCGTTGCAGCCGTAATCGTCCAGTTTACTTTCGTCGCAAATAATACACAAATCGGGTTGTACTACCG
>Ga0247722_10002042_pt1 | contig 10696 bp, 15 predicted proteins | sample MSEWelMarce3H_FC_FD_189094 | JGI IMG/M metagenome (GOLD analysis project Ga0247722, IMG submission 189094) | Subsurface sediment microbial communities from gas well in West Virginia, United States - MSEEL Well Study Marcellus 3H_FC | ecosystem: Environmental > Terrestrial > Deep subsurface >...
CATATATATATTATGTATATTATATATTTGTAAATATTATAACTCAAATTATAATAAATATTGTATTTATTATAATGACAGATAAAATATTAATTGCAGATTATATTTACATATTATTTGTCGGGCCCGATAATATTATAACACAATTTTGTGAAAAACTAAATGATAATTATATAAAACATAAATTAGATATTCCCTGTGTTGAAATATTATATTCTGATACAAAATATTTAGACAAGATATTTATTATTGACGAAGGTGTTGAAACTTCACATTGTTTGACATATGCTGAAATTATATCTGAATATAAAAATACAGACCCAGAATTAATGTTATTACTAAAAATAAATAATATGCATACACATTATAATTTATCGTTCCCAATAATACAATTAGAAAAAGAAGAAAAACCAGAAATATTAATAAGTGAATGGTTGAAGAAAAATAATGTAAATAATTTAATAAAGAAAATAAATATTCGTCCTATTGATATAGTAAAAAATAAAAATTCTATATTAGTATTCTTAGCATTTATTACTAATAACTAACAAATTATGAAACATACCAAGTTGAGACCGGGGCAAATAGTTATTTTTTGGACGTTTCAAAACATCACTAAATATTGTTTCAATTGACATAGAAATTCTTCTCGTCATTTGTATATGTGATAATTGCTCTAATACTTCTTGTGTAAAATGAGTTCGCAATTTTTCAATATTATTCCCAATTCTATTTATGATATGTAATATTAAAATACACATTTCAGAATGTTTGTCTGCTGCAAGCAATTGCATAATTAATTGTGTATGTGTATTTAAAATAGCCATACATTCGCCAGCCAATGCACATAATGATTCGGTTAATTCTGTTTGAATAACTGTGTCATAAATCATTTGTATAAATTTATTATATGCATTTGGATGTTCGACATTGAAATTTTTGACCAAATCGTACCATTGCATATTGTTTTTATGTTCTTGTGTTGTGTCATATAAACTATGTAATAAATTCATAAAGTGTGTTACGACTGTATATTTTCCGTTTATTTTTGCTGTATTACGCAAGTGAATAATTATACTGTTAATAAAAATCTTTGGTTCATATATGTATAATGTTCTTGCACGATTTATGAATATAGGAATTGTGGAAACCGTTATTTTTTGAACGATATCGTTCGCAAATATATGTAATTGTTCGGTATTGAAACCATTTGTCAAAAAAATGCGGATCGGTTCATATTCAAGTGTTTTTCTGTATTTGCATGCATTATTATATACTTGAACAGCATTTTCATCACTTCTATTTGGAATCAATAAATCAATTTTTGCTAATGATGCAACGGAAACAATGATTTGATAATATTGTTCAGCATTAACACCATTGCCAGTTCCAATCCATAATAACGCATCAATTAGATTGTTTCCTAATGGATTTTGAATGTTTCTCTTTACTAATAATATCATTTCTTTAATTCTTTCAATAAAATCAATACCATTATCCATATATGGCACTGCTTTCAATATCCGCATAATAACAGTAATGTATGCTTTATCCCAACCAGATTGTGTTGTCCATTTGCAGCCGACACATACATCATTTGTTATTCTGTTAATTTGTGTTATGATGCATATATGTTCTTTATTTTCTTTTGGCATACACATATATTTATATAATTCATTTAGAGTGGGTTGTTCTTTTGTCCCTTTATTTTTGCATAATTTTAATATCTCAATTGATGCAATAAGAACAGGTGTGTGTTCAGAAGGTGTATGAGACATCGAGTGAAAAAAACTCAAAGATATATATAACTATACATACATATATAAATTATAAAAAATTCAATTTTTATATATATATATATATATATATGTATTATAACATGGATGACATAGAAACATACACAGATACAATCACAATTTCCAAAACTGAACTTGCAGATATAAAAAAACAATTATTAAATATGAAAACAATTAATGAACGGGATATAATTATATATAACATAGATAATATAACACAATATAATGATACATTACCAATCATATGTTCATTGGGAATTGGTATATGTACTATATTTGGTTCTGCATTTGGTTTTATTGGGGCATTTATAGGGTGTTCAATTGCTTGTATAACAAGTTTTTATATAATATAATATAATATTATATATATATGGAAAACGATTTGAAAATTATTTTATTTTATGCTGATTGGTGTGGATATTGCCAACAATTCAAACCTGAATGGAACAATTGCAAACAATTTGCAGCAGAAAGCAAACATATAAAAACTATAGAATATAGAAATGATGATACTATTCCACCAGAACTTGAACAAATAAGAGAAAATGGGTACCCTACTATTTTTTTAGTGCATAAAGGTAAGAAAACTATTTATAATGGTGATAGAAACGCCAGGGGCATATTTAGTTTTGTGTATGAATGGTTAAAAAATTGATTTTTAAATTACTTGACATCTAAATAATCTAATAATATATATATTTACAAAGAAAAATGCCCGCTAAAACTAAATCAACCAAGAAAGTCTCCCCTACCGAATGTATCGGATTTATCTCTGGTGGTATAATTAAAGCAAATCACTTATATGTTTTTACATCTACATCTGTTGATGCAAAACAATATGTCGAAAACAATTTGAAAAAATATTTTGGTAATGTAAGCGGACGTTATATTAAAGTAAATAATGCAACTGTTATGTTAGAAAACTTTTTAACAGAAGCTGAAACAAAAAAATACATACTCTTACCAGAACAAAAACAATTAATCCAATGCGGTGTTAAAGAAGCATCTGAATTAATGAAAAATGTGACAGAAAGTAAAACTATTACAACATTTAAATTCTCTTCTGAAGAAAAAAAACAAGCCAAACCAAAATCCGCTCAAGCAGCTAAAAAAGTTGCTAATAATGACACAGATAATTCAGATATTGAAGAAAAGAAACCACCCAGAGCAAAACCTGCACAAGCAGCCAAAAAAGTTGTTAATAATGATACAGATAATTCAGATGATGAACAACCAATAAAAACAAAACCAGCTCAAGTGCCAAAACCAGCTCAAGTGCCAAAACCAGCTGCTAATATAAGCGATGACGAACAAGATGAACAAGATAAACAAAAACAAACTGATAGTGATAGTGACGCCCTCCCAAAAAAGCCAAAAACTCAAGCAAAATCCGCAAAATCTGGCAAGAATAATGGCAAACAAAATAAACCAGCCGGCAAAAAAGTAAATAATAAACCAGTTGTGCTTATATCTGAGGACGATGATCAATCAGAAGACGAACAACCTAAAAAACCAACAAAAATGCCGGCAAAACCTCAAGGGAAAACAACACGTTTTGCTATTAGCAGTAATAGCGACACAGATTAATTGTATGAAATAATTTTTTTATAGATATGAAAATTTAAGAGTATAAATTAATTTTATTCTTTTTTGTTTGGTCTGAGAGCCGTTTTTACTTTGTTTGAAAAGTCTTTAACTGTCATATAAAAATAACTTGCAGAAAAAGAAGACATTAGAAATATACACAATAAACAAAGAGCTAAAATTTGCCAACTTAAACAATCAGCGGGTTTTATATTTTGTACGGGCATTATAATATTATTATTATATTATTTTTTTATTGTGTTATTATTATTATGTTAAGAACTATTAGATGTATCTAAAGTTTCAGGTACTATCTTGTATAATTTTTTTTTACAAATTTTTTTGGTTGGTATATTGTTTATATTATTTGATTTATTTATCATTGAATATAATTCAATATATGATGCATCGCTGTTTGTATGGCTTGTAAGTTGTATTATAATTTTATATATGGTATATGCAACTGCCCAATAAAATAACTCAATTAGAATCGTCATATAAAATTATAAAAGATTATTTATTTTGTATCTAATCTGATAAAGAACATATATCTGAAGAAATTACAGGATATTTCCTGCATCGTAATTTTTTATTATCTGTATCCGAACTGGATGAATCTATTTTTTTACATTTTTTTCGCGATGTTGCACACGAATATAATGAGGATGCTTCGTCATCCATTTGAGGCGGGGTTGGTTTTAATTTTGATGATATTGGACAATCTTGTTTGGGTTTAGCCGTACAAGTTTTCCCATTTACATATGTTTTTTTGTTTGTCACTTTATGTTGTGTTGTTGGTTTATGAGTGCATATAATATTTTCATTAATTGTATGTTCAACATTAGCAACAAGGCAATGTGTGTATGTCACATTTTTTTTTACTGTGCATTCACCTAATACAATTTTGAAATCGTGTGTTACTGTTTCAATTGGTTTGGATGGTGTAGGTTTGCATGGAGTAGGTTTGCATGGGGTAGGTTTGCATGGAGTAGGTTTGCATGGAGCAGGTCTGCTTGGTTTTGTTGGAGGAATATATCTTTTAGACTGTTCTTGATTTTTGTTATATTTTGGCATTATATTTATAAAAAATATAAAATATTTATATATTATTTATATTTTTGTTCCAAATGTGTTCAATAGATGTAATTTAATTTTTTGCGAGTCATTCTCTAAAACTTGTATTCTGTTCATAAGAGCTTCCGTTAGTGTCTGATAATATAATATTTGCATTTCCATATTATTTATTTTATGTTTCACATTCGAATCGCGCACAATATTTTTAAATTGTTCGAGCATTTCATTTGCAAGAACATTGCATTCCGTATGTTTTGTTATATGCGTAATATACGATTCATCATTATAAGTATCTATAAATGTGTTGTCCATAGACATATTGTCTCTTGGGGTATTAATATTTGTATATTCCATAAATATATTGTCTTTTGGGGTTGCTATAAGAATTTCACTATCCATCGACATATTATCTTTTGGCGTAGCAATAAGCGTATCGTCATAATTTGATACATTTTTATTAAATATTGAATATAATTGCATTGTTTCACTGCTATTATCATTATTGCCAGAAGATATAGTTGCCCCACACATAACATATAATTGTTTGTCATTCTCAACTGAAGATATTTTTGTATCTTCTGATGCATTATCATCATTGACCGTAGATATAGTTGCATCGCACATAACATATAATTGCGTGTCATTATCATTATTGACTGAAGATATTTTTGTATCTTCTGAAATATTGTCTTTATCAACACAATATAATTTTGTGTCTTCTGATGCATTATCATTATTGACCGAAGATATTTTTGTATCTGATGATGCATTATCATTATTGACACAATATAATTTTGTATCTGATGATGCATTATCATTATTGACACAATATAATTTTGTATCTGATGATGCATTATCATTATTGACCGAAGATATTTTTGTATCTGATGATGCATTATCATTATTGACACAATATAATTTTGTATCTGATGATGAATTATCATTATTGACACAATATAATTTTGTATCTGATGATGAATTATCATTATTGACTGAAGATATAGTTGCCCCGCACATAACATATAATTGTGCATCATTATTGACTGAACATAATGTTGTATCTTCTGACATATTATCTTTATCAACACAATATAATTTTGTATCATCCACACTATTATTATTAACTGAACATAATGTTGTATCTTCTGACATATTATCTTTATCAATGCAATATAATTGTGCATCATCCAAACTATTATTATTAACGGAACATAATGTTGTATCTTCTGACATATTATCTTTATCAACACAATATAATTTTGTATCATCCACACTATTATTATTAACTGAACATAATGTTGTATCTTCTGACATATTATCTTTATCAACACAATATAATTTTGTATCATCCAAACTATTATTATTAACTGAACATAATGTTGTATCTTCTGATATATTGTCTCTATCAATGCAATATAATTGTGCATCATTTGATACATTTGTATTATCTGAAATATTATCATCAAGACATTTTTGTGTTTTTTGTAATTGATTGTTGTCCGTATTATTTAATATATGTATAACACATAAGAATATCCAAAATATCATCTCAAAAATTGTATCAAACATTAATGTATATTTATATTAAATTATCATTTTACAAAACACATAAGATATTATTGGAAACATCGTTGTTTTTGATTATTTTTTTTTCAACGCTTAAAATGCTAATCAATAGTTGATTTCGTTGATCTAAATTTCTAAAATACAGTTCTAATCTTTTTTTACAGTTATGAAATTTATATGATCTTATAGATGTTCCAACCCATAATTTACTGTTATAATGCAATCTCTCACGTATAACATTCAACTCTTTTTCAATATTATTTATTATTTTTTTTATTTCTTGGATACAATATAGAATTGTATTTGGCGTATCATCTGTTATTTTCAATTCATTTAAAAACATTTGAATTATTTTCAATTTAACATCTATATCTATTTCTTTCATTATTTGTTCAACTTCTTTTGAACCTATAGTTGTTGTGGTATTTATAACATCTTTTATAGTATATATACCATTTATAGTCGTTGTTATTCCGGATATAATATTTATAAGAACATTTGCACTTATAACGCCCAATATAACATTCATATATATTATGTATAATTAAAATAATTTATTTTTGGTTTCTATCTTCGATTTCATCTTCGGTGTCTGTCTCCGCGGGATGGTGAGCAAACAGTGTCTGACTGTAATCTCTCGAACATGCCAGATCCATCTGAATAATAAACAGAAGCAACGCCTGCATATCTCAAACACTTGGCACAGGCAGAACAAGGCCTTGCGAGCTTTCCAACTGGTAAAATACCAGTCTTCATATACTCCTTGCAATCTGCAGTTAGAAAACAGAACACTATCACGTGTATGTCCGCTTGAATACCCCTCCTATTCATTTGCCTGAGTGCATATGGTTCTGAATGGATTGACCGTGTTGAACCTCGAACAATAGAGTTTTGCGTATGGATATACACATTATTGCGAGGGGAATACGCGATAGTAGTAGTGAAAAAACGTTCCGTGCGCATTGAACCAGTCATCAAACTGATATGCAAGCATTGGCGCAAAAGATGACACATTTTTTCCATCTGTGTCAGGTTTAACCAACCGTATTTTGGTTTGAGCCATCAATGCACAAGCATTTGTTTGCCTTCTTTGACGCTTTATCATGTAGGGCTTGACGGTCATCTTCTTTTGCCACATAAGTATATATTATAAATACATATAATAAATAAATTATAAATCATTTTTTTATGAATAGTATGTATTATAGTGTATCCTTATTGATTATGTTGAATATGGTAAAATCTTTAATCACTCCTTCTTGTTTCTTTACTAATTCACCATCTTTGAAAAATAATGTTGTTGGTAATGCTTGTATTTTATATTCGACGGGGATTTCCTTATTTTCATCAACATTAATTTTATATACATTTGGTTTGTTATAACCTTCTTCATTCATTTTAGTATCCATAATTTTACACGGTTTGCACCAGGGAGCCGAAAATATAACAATCATATTTTGCTTTGTTTCAATCAAAGAGCGAAAATCTGCAGTTGATAAATACATTTTTATATTCTATATGGTAATATTAATTAAATAATAATAATTTCATTTTTTATATAAAATAAGCATAAGTTATTATTAATAATTAATGAATTCGAAAATTAATGTTCTCACAATAAAACAATTATTAAACAAAGTTTCAAAAATGCTAATGGAGCCAGTATATCAACGAGAACTTGTATGGAATGAAAGAAAAATGTCAGCTTTTGTTGATTCCGTTATGAAAGGTTATGTCCCCGGAAATATAATTATTAATGAAAGAAAAGATATTTGGACGTGCATAGATGGAAAACAAAGAATAAATTCGATAATTCGTTTTTGTTCCAATATAATGCCAATAACAACACGTGATAATAATGATGAAGAACAATATATTTTTTTTAGTAATATACCGGAAACATACAAGAAAAAACCAAATATAATTAAACTAAATGCCACACAACAAGAAGAATTTTATAAAAAAGAATTGTCATTTATAATTTATACAAATCTAACTCATACAGAACAATGTGAATTATTTAATAGAATACAAAATTCAATGTCATTAACTGCTGGCGAACGTATATTTTCATTATTTAAAAATTTAGAGGTTGCAACAAAATTTAAAACTTTTTGTAAAACGTATGATTATACAAAAAAAGGAAGGTTTCGAAATGTGGATGTATTTATAAATCTTATGTATATGCAGAAAATTCGTAATTTAGAAGCACTATCAGGAAAGAAAAAAATAAAATTTATTGATATAATTGACAATATGGCAGAATACAATAAGATAATAACTATAATTGAACCACATATACCAATTTTTTTTGGCGAACATCTAATGTCCCACAAGAGTATTATCGATAAAAAAATAACAAAAAATTTTATTATCGTTTTATTTTATTTATTAATGAATGAACAAACTAAAATTAATGCAATTGATGAAAAATATTATCCAAATGTTCGACATATGATAATAAAAATCTGGAATAAATGGTATAATATTGATGGAAAAAATAAAGAATTGGGTAAAATGTCATCAAGTGTATTGCACAAAATAGAATTAATATATTTAGATAATAATAATAATATGGGAAAAATCAATAATAGATATGATATTATTGACAGTGATAATGAAACTAATGAAACTAATGAAGATTAATAATCAAAATACAATATATAATGCTGGTCCGTATATTTGTTATTGTCTTCATATTAGATTTCTTATTTATATATCTATGTAAAAATATTTTTAATCGGCAAATAAGTATAATACAAAACGAACCAATAAAAATAAAATATATACCGGCTGCACTTTGTTATGGTTTTATTGTTTTTTTATTGTATTGGTTTATTATAAAACACAATAAATCACATATAGATGCATTCTTATTAGGTTGTTCAGTTTATGGTGTATATGAATTAACAAATATGAGTTTATTCAATAAATGGGAATATAAAACTGTTCTTATTGACAGCGTTTGGGGTGGTATATTATTTGGATTAACAACGTATATATTAAATAAACCAATAGACATATCTAATATTCATCCAGCATACTTATAATTATTTACATATATTATTTAATATTTCTATGACTTGTGCTAATTTTGTTTCATGTTCGTGTATTGTTGAATATGTTTTTTTTAAATTCGACAATCCTGGGAGTGCTTCTTTTATTAAAATTATAATAGTTTGTGATGCAGACGCATTTAATGTATGAAAATTTTGATGAATATAATTAGTGTCATTGATAATTGTATTTATGGTGCTTTCTCTGTTTTGTGAATACCACCATCTTGACACAAATGGAAAATATGAATTGTCTATTTTGAATTGTTTTATTACAATTTTTTCATCGTCGATTTTTTCATTTATTTCGTCAATCCATATTTTATCATATTCTTTTACTTCTTTTAATATTCGAAATCGTTTAATAATCGAGTTAAATTGAAGCATAATTAATTTTTTTCGTCTTGTGTCTTCCATATATATTCATATAATATAATATATTGTTAAATTATATAAAAATTGAAAATTAAATACATTATGCATTAATATATATTATATCATATATAAAAATGTATCCATCTTCCGTGAAACAGTACACCCACAAGCAAATTGCATCTGCATTTGTTGAAATAACAAAAAATAAATGCATATTAGATACAGTCATTCCCCCCAATGGAATTTTATCATACGATTATCAAGAAATTATGTCAATGAATATCGATTGCAAATTATATAAAATTGGAGATATAAGACAAATACTTGTAAAGATTTTGTTATTTTCAGAAACATCAAAAAAAATAGAATATTTTACTAATTTGCAAATGAAAGCTATAATAACACGTGTATGGAAAATACTATATACGAAAAATGCTGAAAGTCTTCTTGATGATATTAAATTTGAAATTGAACCAAAAATTGATCACGTCAAGAATACTCATGGTGGGGATTATAAGTTGCAAAATTCTGAGCGTGATATGTCTTATGCGACACAAAAACCACACATTGCGCATTCTAATCCACAATATCCACAACATCAACAACATCAACAAACAAGCAAGCCAAAGACAAAATATGCCCCCCCTGTGTCTGTTATAAATAATAAAAATCAGGGCGAACAAAATAAACCGACAAAATACATTCCACCAATTGAAAAATTTTCGAGTAAGAGGTATATTCCAGAAATTGAGCCGCAAAATAAAGGATATACAAGTTTAACAGATATAAAACAAATCAATGTGGATGATGATGATTTTCCGGATCTATTGAAATCAAAGAAAATACGGGAACCAAAAATATCAGAATTATCAGAAGGATGGGGAGAAAATAAACAGACACTCTCTGATATTGTTAAGAAAAATATTATTGAAAACAAAAAAGAAATAGCAAAAGAAGTGAAAGCAGTTATAGAAGTGAAAGAAATAAAAGAAGAAGCAGTTGTGAGAACCAAACCAAAATTATTCACAAAACAAAAGATAATTAATGCCCCCGTTGAAGATAAAACGGATTCCGACACTTTAACATCAAGTCCCAGTTATAATGTAAATCAAGAAGAAGAAGACGAAGAAGAATGTGACGAAGACACTCCAACATATGATGATAATGAAGAATGGTATAACGGATATTATTAAAAATATTTTTTTATAAGTTTTTCTAATTGTTCAGAAGTATATATTTTTTTTA
>Ga0247722_10002043_pt1 | contig 10687 bp, 5 predicted proteins | sample MSEWelMarce3H_FC_FD_189094 | JGI IMG/M metagenome (GOLD analysis project Ga0247722, IMG submission 189094) | Subsurface sediment microbial communities from gas well in West Virginia, United States - MSEEL Well Study Marcellus 3H_FC | ecosystem: Environmental > Terrestrial > Deep subsurface >...
ACCTAGTTTTTTACTCTCCTAATGGTATAACTATTGATTTATCTGGTAATCTATATATAACAGATTCAAATAATCAAATTATTCGTAAGGCAACTCGAAATGTAATTGGTATAGGTAATTTTCGAGAATTTGTGAAACGAGGAGATACCGGTGCTACTGGATTTACTGGATTTACTGGATTTACTGGAACAATTGGTGCTACTGGATTTACTGGAGCAGGAGGTGCTGGAACAGTTGGTCCGATTGGTCCTACTGGATTTACTGGATTTACTGGATTTACTGGATTTACCGGATTTACTGGAACAATTGGTCCTACTGGATTTACTGGTCCAATTGGATTTACTGGAAATTCATTTACATGGAAAGAAGCTTATAATGGAAATATAGATAGTTATAATATTAATGATATAGTTGCTTATAAATTTGGGTTATCTATTGTAACCGCAACATATGGGAATGCTGTTACTACCTTTGCAGGTATAACTCCAAGTATGAGCCCACCAGTAACAATTCCTCCATTAACCGATGGATATGGTTCCAGTGCAACATTCCATAATCCATCTGGAATGGCAATCGATTCAAGTCAAAATATTTATATTGCAGATACATATTATAATTCAATTCGTAAAATATCAACTAATGGTTTAGTAACAACTATTGCTGGTTCTTCTACACCTGGCTTTGTTAATGGAGATAGCTTAAATGCTAGATTTAATTCACCATGGGGGATTGCACTAGATACATATGGAAATATATATGTAGCAGATAGTGGAAATAATGCAATTCGTAAAATATCAAGTAATGGTATAGTTACAACAATTGCTGGGTCTAATTTAGGAATTGCTGGTCAAATGGACGGTGCATCAGATATTGCACGATTTAATGGTCCTAAAGGATTATGTTTAGATTTAGCAGGTAATATTTATATTAGTGATACTTCAAATAATTCAATTCGCTTTATTGCAGCAAATACTTCAATTGTTTCTACATTAAGTGGAATAACAAATCCCTCAGTAACTGGATTAATAAATGGACCACTTTTATTATCTAGATATAATCGCCCAATTGGTATTACAATTGATAGTCTTAATAATTTATATATTGCCGATAGCGGAAATAATTGTATTAGAAAAATTTCAATTATAAATAATACGGTTAGTACATATGCAGGAGCAGTTTGGACAAATATATATAGTAAGATTGATAGCACATATGCATCTTCAACATTTTTTGTACCAGCGGGAATTACACTTGATTCTAGTAATAATTTATATGTTACTGAATTGGGAATAGATTGCATACGTAAATTATCAGGTGGAAATGTTACAACAATAGCTGGAGGTTTTAATGGGGGGTTTTTAGATGGTACTGCGGGCGTATATATAGGTCAGAGAGAATTATCTGCACAGTTTGATAATCCTTATGGTATTGTAGTAAATAACGATGGTAATATTTTTATTTCAGATAGTAATAATAATGCTATTAGAAAAATTAGTATTAGTTTATTAATGGATGTTCCATATAGATTAGAAACATTAATTCCACCTGGATTTACTGGTGCTACTGGATTTACTGGTCGAGATGGAAATGCTACAAATACTGGTTCTACTGGATTTACTGGATTTACTGGAATTACTGGTGCTACTGGAACAAGAGGTGCTGATAGCACATTTAGTCCAGGAATTTACAGCTGGGATACTGACAATTCTTCACCTAATATTATTTATACTGCAAATAATAGAATTACTACAAATGGAGCATCTATGATCAGTGCATATATTAAATCACCGGTTTTAAATAATACAATTGGAGGTATTCTAAGTTGGTCTTATACACCAAGTGGGACCTATCTTGGTAGATTTGCAGTAGGATTATCTACAGTTAGAACTAGTAATATAAATTCATGGAGTTATTTTATATATAATGATACTGGTAATACTTGTTATACAAAAGATAATACGTATTTTAATGTTATTACTAGCGATGTTCTTGGAATACAAGTAACCTCAACTAGTGTAAATTATTATAAGTCTGGTTCAATTGTTAGAACAGTTCCGAATACAACTGGTGCATTGCCATTATATGCATCTTTTTTTATTCAAGATACAACTGGTGTTATTTCAAATATTTCATTTATACAAGATTTTACCCCGTATCTGATGGGTGCAACTGGATTTACTGGATTTACTGGATTTACTGGATTTACTGGATTTACTGGTGCTACTGGTAATACTGGATTTACTGGATTTACTGGTTTTAGTGGTAGAACTGGATTTACTGGATTTACTGGATTTACTGGATTTACTGGTGCTACTGGTAATACTGGATTTACTGGATTTACTGGTGCTACTGGATTTACCGGATTTACTGGTGATACTGGTGCTACTGGATTTACTGGTGCTACTGGATTTACTGGTACTACTGGCGCTACTGGCGCTACTGGTATAATTGGTAATACTGGATTTACTGGATTTACTGGATTTACTGGTATAGGAGTAAATAATATTCTTACATTACCTGGCTCAAATACACTAGATTTTAATATAAGTTCCAGATTTCTATTAATTCCAGCTTCAGCAACATTTTCGGTAAATATCTTGAATTTACCTTCTTCTGCATCAAGTATTACACTTAGTATTATTCTAAATCAAACAGCTGGCACTCCAGGCTATATTAATGCTATATCGGTATCTTCTACTCCAGTAGCATCATTTCTATGGCAAGGGGGGGTGCCAACAGTTGGGTCAAGTATCGATATTCAAACAATTACTCTATATTCAACAAATGGCACAACGTGGAATGCATTAAATAAGTATGAAAAATATGCACAAGTCTAATTAAAATCGTATGATATACTAAATGACTAGGCCTATTACTAGAAAAAAATGGTCAAAAGAACCAGAATATAAATCGTGGATTGAAAAAGTCGCCAAGCATCGCAAGTTATCCCGACGGGCAAAGCCAGACCCCGCGGTTGATCTATGTGACGCTGAGCGCGGATTTTGCACCGGTCATAAGGAAATTCCTCGACGCCTTATGCCCCAAATTTACAATACACGGCGATTTGCTAGAGCTATAAAGAGGAAATACGGTATCAAGTCACATATGGAAATGATTCGCCCAGATTCTCTAATTCCATCTCAGGAGGAAATTAAGAAATCAGTAGTTAAGAAAATTGGTGAAGCAATGGCAGCAGGAAAATATAAAGATTCTCCTATTGTCATTTCGAAAAACAAGTATGTCATAGATGGCCATCACAGATGGGCAGCCAGAAAAAAATATGCACCTACCAAAAAAATTCGAGCCCTAGTTGTTCATAAGAAGGCGATGGATGTTCTTGGAATTGCTGCAGCTGAAGGGCAACCTAGGGAGTCCTTCTAGTTGCTTTAGCCTTAGCCTTAGCCCTAACCTTTCTAGTCTTCTTAGATTTTCGTGTAAATCTACGAGTTCTACGACCACCCTTTTTTGGATGATTTGCAGGCGTCGGTTTTGGAGCTTGCCTTAAAACTGCTGTATATGGACCTGCCTGTCGTTGAAGACGTTGAAATTCCCCACCTACATTTATATATATTTCTTTGCCCTCAGAAATACCCTTAATAATTTCTTCTGCAGTCCACCACGTCTTAGCAGTAGGACTTCGTTCAACACGATACCCAGATTCGCCACCTCTTTCTTCTCCAGTTTTTACAAAAATAGTTGCAGCACCTTGAGGAACACGAATATGTGGATACCTTGGTGTTACATATCTAGGATTATCATGTCCAACCTTCATAAGATAAGCCTCTTCTTCAGCATCTAATGTTGTAATCTCATATTTAGGATTTATTTTTAATTCTCTTATAAATGCCTCTGATGCTAATTTTGGCTTTCCTGATGTCTTAAGTTTAGGCACGGAATCGCCCCTTCTATCATACTCCCCTTGAGGAAACATTGTTAGAAAATTAAGTTTAGCAGCCTGCTGTGTTCTACCTATATCTATAATCTGAGCCTTATCAAGTTTCTTGCCTTCATCGGTGTTTGATTCCCAAAAGGATGCACAAGATGAAAAAATAAAGATAGCAGGTCCATCATACGGTTCTCTCTTACGAGTTTCAGTAATAAAATATTTATTTGACCCCCCTTCAACCCTTGGTGGCGCACGTAAACTAGCAGTTGCAACTGGATAATGTTCATCTCTGAATGATTTCATTAGAGGTGTTGCAGGAGGATTTGAGACTTCTTCTGGTAAAACAAGGGGTTTATCCAGGGTTTGAAGATATGCACCTTTTTCACCATCTAGCCCTTGTGGAAAAGGAACAACTGGATCATCTTTTTTAAATTTAAAATATCCCCAATTATATTCATATCTATTATCTGGTTCAAGAATTAATCGACGTTTATATACAACATCCCCTGGTTTATAATATACTAAATTTCGAATAATTACCTTTTTTATCCCCCCCGTTGCTGAAGGATCTCCAGATATATATTTTGCAAATTCAGACCTATTTTGTATAAGTTCCCATAAGGGTTCATCCATACTTGTCATAGTTGCTTCTCCAATAGATGATGCCTCAAAAATATATGTATTTGGTGGAACTACAAATGTTTCTAAAATACCTTCATTAATAGGATACGCACCATGTGTTGATGCAAAATATATTGGAGCTGCATCAGATGAATAACCGCCAGCAGCACCTGCCTGAGGTTCACCTTGTATTAAGGCTAATAACTCTGGTCCTGTAGCCATGTCTTAATTTATATAGATAAAATAAGAGATGGAGTGTTGCTCTCCAGATGTTGGAGATTGCCCTAAATGCCACCCCGACCTCTGGATTCAAAAGGGTGGTTCATATTGTAATTGGATTCCTAAGGGACACGTTTCTAAAAAGGGGAAAACTAGAGCTAACAGAAAAGTGAATAGACTTTCTCACCCTCGGGTACAAAAGAAGACTCGCAGACAAACTGGCTAAATAATGGCTTATCAAGCTGCTCTCTGGGCACTGCACCCTTTACCTTCTGTGCAATTACACAATATAAGTCAAATCCGGGATACCGCTCAGATTGGTCTGTATCCCAAAGGACATTACGACCATCATTATCTATTAACCACGACCACATCACATTGAAGAGTTCAGAGACAGTTTCTTTCTGAACTCTCCCATCCTCAGAACTCATGACAGCACCACCCTCCTTATCCGCAGGAGGATTTTCTAAGAAAAGTGCTTCAATAATACTTACTGCAAGCCTACATAAATCAAAGGATGGATTGGGGTATGCCCTCGGCTCCTTAGGGTTATAGAAGGGTCCAAAGTTATACTGGGTCCCAGCTTCATTCTCAGGCCAGTAATCATCACTAATGCAGAGGGTGCCATTATGAGTAAATATTGCCCTGCCAAAATCTATGATACGAAAGAGTTTCCCATAGGTTGGTACCTTCCACCTACGTCCATCATTTGTCTTGTAATAGAAAAACTTCTTATCTGTTGGAACCCAAAGAATATTATTGCTGTGAAGATCATTATGGGTCATTGCCCAGAGACTCTGAATCTGACACAATGCTGCTATCACCTGAAAGAGCCATGCAGTCCAGCGGTCCTCCCACGCCTGAGTGCCTACTTCAGCATCCATATTAGAATTGCCTTCTTCTAATAAAGAATCCATTGTATCCGTATTAGATTCTAGGAACATAAGCATTGTGGGAAATTCAGAAAGTTTAGCAAAAAAGCGATAATCCTTTCCAAATTCATCAGAGCTATCAGAATCACTGGAATGCTCAGACGATGTAGAGATAGATGCAGAATGCAGGCTTCCTCCACTTACTTCAGACATCTTATCACCCGATTCAAATTCAGAAATAGAATCGCTTGATGAACTAGAAGATTCACTATCTGAATATAAATCATCAGGTGCCTCAATTAGGGGGTCGTCTAGAGCTAGAGGAACATCACCATTTAATGCAACAAGGCTAAATACACCCTCCTTCTGATTTTTCCAGAACCAAGAATCAAATCTTATATCTGAGAAATCCTCTGTGATATTAAAATAGTAATTTTTGGCAATTGCAAGATATGCTCCATAAAATAAAGAGAAATGAGGAGAATGATCTGCTTCTCTAAACTTACTTAGCATATAGCATGCAACTGCATCAATATAGGCTTGATTATGAGGATCGTGTATCTTACTATAGACCTTAGCCGATTTCTTTCCTGGAGCAGGTAGCCCAGGGTGCTGTGCCATAGGATAATTTCCCTGAATAACCTTGTAAGCATCAAGAAGATGGGTAATCTTACAAAAACCTGAAATATCTATAATTTCACTAGTTGCCTGCGAATCCTTGTATGCACGGACCTTGGCTGAGAAAAGTTCTGACCGTTGAGGAATTGCTCCTGTAAATTCTTCAAGATGCCATTTATGATCAAATCTCTGAAATGGACTAAACTTACTTGATTTACCAAAGCGAACCATGCCGGGATAAGTCGTTTGAAGAGGTTTAAAGTGAGTTTCAAGTGCGGTTTGAAGGGCTGCAGGAGGTTTTATATCCCAGATTGCAGGAATGGGGAGTTCCGCTGTTCTTAATGAAGGATATGGAGAGGACATTACTTTAGTAAAGATACCACTTTACAAAAGAATGCGCACAGTTTATAGAATCTAGCAACAGTAACGCGCGTCCCGTGTAATATTTCTTAATATTCGTAACCATTAGTTCCTATGGCTGCTTCTGCTGCAATGAATTTACAGTTGAAGAAGTTCAGTATGACACAAATTCCCGAAGATGCAGTTTGTATTTTTATCGGGCGTCGCAGAACTGGTAAATCTACCCTAGTGCGCGATGTGCTCTTTCATCATAAGACTATACCTCTAGGCACAGTAATTAGTGGAACAGAAGAATCTAATGATTTCTACAAGAAAATGGTTCCCCCACTCTTTATTCATGGCGCATATTCTCCCGTAATTGTGCAGAATTATGTAAATCGCCAGAAGCTTATTATGAAGAAAATAATGACAGAACAAAACGGAGGTGGGCAATCCCGGATAGACCCTCGCTCATTCTTAATTCTGGATGACTGTCTATATGATGATACCTGGACACGTGACTTGAATATTCGCTATCTTTTCTTAAATGGTCGCTGGGTAAAGGTGTTCTTTCTCATAACAATGCAATATCCTCTTGGTGTTCCACCTGTTCTACGCACCAATGTTGATTATGTATTTATCCTACGCGAGCCATATCTCAATAATCGTAAGCGAATTTATGAAAACTATGGTTCTGCATTTCCCTCATTTGAATTTTTCTGTCAAGTAATGGATCAATGCACTACAAATTACGAGTGTCTAGTTGTAAGCAACAACACACAGAGTAATAAACTAGAGGATATTATTTTCTGGTATAAGGCTGAATTACACGGAGATTTCCGTATCGGCGCACCAGAATTCTGGAGTCACAGCGCCGCTCATTATATCGAAGCAGAGACCGCTGAAACAAATCGTTATGATCCGTCTGCAAGTCAGAAACTGAAGGGTCCTCAGATTACTATTAGAAAAGCACAGTGATTATGGAAGTGTCCAATCGACTGTAATATATGTATTTTGTGAATCAACTGTGACTCTGGAATCTGCAAATCTAGCCTGAATTATAGATTTTATAATTGGAATTGCCTGAAATTTTACGGTATCAAAATTAATATTTGATAAATTATACATAAGCTTGCTTGTAAGTCTGCTGGTAGTAATTTTTAAGAAATACAAGTGTTTAGTTTGTTTAGTATTATTTATCAAAATTTGTATAATTCCATTAACAATACCTTCAACATGGTAATTAACGAGTATTTCTAGAAGCTCCTGAGTTTTTATTTGAGTATATAGTTGAACTAAGTTTGTTCGTTGATTGAGGTCAGCCTTTAATAAGGTAGTAGGTTCAGAATATCTTGCACCAGTGGATCCTATATTAAAATAAGTATAGTATGGCATCATTGGACCGGTAGTACCTGTCGCACCTGTTAGAGATGAACTTCCATCTCTACCTGTAAATCCGGTAGCACCTGTAAAGCCAGTTCTCCCTGAAGGCCCTGTTGCCCCTAAAGATCCTGTAACACCAGTAGCACCCAAAGGACCGGTATATCCCGATAGTCCAGGAGCTCCAGTATGTCCAATTATTCCTGAAGGACCCGTTGTTCCTAAAGGCCCTGTAAAACCGGTAAAACCAGTAAAACCAGTTGCGCCTGAAGAACCAGTAGTTCCTGAAGTTCCTGAAGGTCCTGTAAAACCGGTAAAACCAGTAAAACCAGTCCTGCCTGAAGGACCAGTTGTTCCTGAAGAACCTGTTCCAGAATTTAATCCAGGCATTCCAGTAAAACCGGTAAAACCAGTAAAACCTGTAGAACCAGATTGTCCAGTTGTTCCTAATGGCCCAGAGGCTCCAGTAAAACCAGTTGTGCCTGAAGGACCAGTTGTCCCTGATGAACCGGTTCCAGAATTAGAACCAGGCATTCCAGTATATCCAGTAGTTCCTGAAGGACCAGTAGTTCCTGAAGGACCGGTAGTACCTGAAGGTCCTGTAAAACCGGTAAAACCAGTCATGCCTGAAGGACCTGTAGTTCCTGAAGGACCTGTAGTTCCTGAAGGACCTGTAGTTCCTGAAGGACCTGTAAAACCAGTAAAACCGGTAAAACCAGTCATGCCTGAAGGACCTGTAGTTCCTGAAGGTCCTGTAAAACCGGTAAAACCAGTTGCCCCTGTAGAACTAGTCGATATTAAAACAGTAATAGAAGATGAACTATATAGAAATGAACCATCATTAGAAGTTGCTGTTATAACAGTAGAACCAGGAAAATTTGCAGTAACTAAACCCGTAGATGAGACAGATGCTATTAATGGGGCGGATGATGACCATGTTAGTGTTTTATCAGTTGCATTTGCTGGAAGAACAGATGCCGTTAATTGCAACGTATTACCTGTATTTAACGAGCCTGAACTAGGCGATACTGTTAAAGATGTTACTAAAATAGAAGAAAATGCATTATATAGTGCTGTGGCAAGAAGAGTGCCATCAAATGAACCTAAGCCAGCACATAAATCGTGCCCTGGTAAAGTAAAATACATTCCATTAGAACCATATATAATATCATGAAAGCAGGATGATGGAATACTGTATAAATACGGATTAATAAATTTAATTGGAATAGCTGGATTTGGATTATTAGCAGTTAATACACACAGAAATCCTGCAAGAATGGGGGCAGATAGACTAGTTCCTCCTATAACTGAATTTACTCCATTTACTCTTATTTTCATACCAGTCTGAGAATCAGCTAATGCGGAAACATCTGGAATTTTACGCTGAGAGCCTAATAAAGAAGTCTGATAAGCTGGTTTAGAAAAAAACTGACTAATACCTCCTCCACCAGAATTCCATGCCGATTCCTTTGTATTAGAATTATATATTCCATTTGGCGCAATGAGTGTAGTTCCACCAAGGGCTGTAACATAAGGCGATGAAGCTGGAAATAAAGTTACAGTTCCATTTGTTACACCTACATTTCCAATTGACCCATTATCACCAGTAGATACGCATATATTTATATTTCGTTCAGTAGCAGATTGTAATGCATTATTAGTTAGATTTATATCGGTTAAAAGCCATACATCTAATTCAGATGCCCCCCATGAAATACTTATTATACTTGGTAAATAGCTTATACCACTTATAATTACAGGAGTTTGTATTGTAATGTTAAAAAAAGGAGTAATATTTGCAAGATTATTAGGTACTATATATAATATAATTGTAAGGTTTGGTGATGGACACATTCCACCAATTGCTTGTATATCTAATGTATTCTCCTCAGTTGATTTTGTATCAGATAGATTATTTGTCGTGCCTATTAGTCGAAGTATTACTTTTGGATGTTTTGCTGTAGGTATGCCAATACCAGTCCAATATGCCTGAACATCGCCATTTGTTAAAACACCATCAGAATCTAGAGTTCCATATATCCCGCCTCCAAAGGATAAGACACCAATAGTTACATTTACTGACTCATTTGGAGAAGGAATATTATAAATAGTGGCCAATTCCTTTGCAGTATATGATCCAGATTGGGCAAATGTCTCATTTAAATTAACTGTTGCTGGTTGAAGTGTATTTTTTATTAAGCAACTATGTAGAGATTTCTCATTGCAAGCATTATCCATCTATAATTATATTTAAATTATTATTTATTATTTATACACATATAGAGTTTGCCTAGAGTTTATCAAAAAATCCACTACAGGGAGGAACTAAAGAATTAGAAGATCGGAAAGACGCCATTTCTCAAATGACCCATCGGGCATAGGCCTCTTAATAATGAAAGGCAACCTACGAGCCTCCAGTTCCATCCTTGCAATCTCTCTGAGCTCCGTAACGTGAGCTGGCACAGCAATAAATGCGCGCGCCCCCTGACTCAACTGATTTGTTCTAAAACCAAGAATCTTTGTTTTCTCAAACTGTGTTAAGAAAGGGACACTGCGATGTTTCGGATCAGCTATTCCATCTGCATTTGTAAAGGAAGGTGGGACATTTGTCAGCTGAATATCCAGTGATACTGACTCAATTGTATCAATACGTGCTTCTGGGTGAAATCGCATTAGCTCATTACCGAGATCCTTCTTCTGCGTATCCTCTAGCAGCGCACCCTCCTCGACCATATCAATATCCTCATCAAAG
>Ga0247722_10002044_pt1 | contig 10684 bp, 10 predicted proteins | sample MSEWelMarce3H_FC_FD_189094 | JGI IMG/M metagenome (GOLD analysis project Ga0247722, IMG submission 189094) | Subsurface sediment microbial communities from gas well in West Virginia, United States - MSEEL Well Study Marcellus 3H_FC | ecosystem: Environmental > Terrestrial > Deep subsurface >...
ATTTCAAGCGGCGCTACTTCTGTTTCTTTTGCGGCAGTGCAATATATTTTTAAGAATGTAGAAGCTATTTCTAATAAAAATATTTTACTTTTCGGAACAGGAAAAATTGGAAGAAATACTTGTGAGAATTTGGTAAAACATTCCAAACACGATCAAATTACATTGATTAATAGAACCAAGGATAAAGCAGAAAAATTAGCCAAAAAACTAAACCTTGTTGTTAAAGATTATTCCGATTTACAAATAGAATTACAAAAAGCAGATGTGGTTGTTGTAGCCACAGGCGCTCAAAATCCTACAGTGGATTTAGATATTTTAAATCTTAAAAAACCTTTGTTGATTTTAGATTTATCAATACCTAAAAATGTAAACGAAAACGTAAAGCACAACCCTTTGGTTACTTTAGTGCATATGGATCATTTGTCGGAAATTACCGATGAAACTTTAGAAAACAGAAAACTATTTATACCGGCTGCCGAAGAAATTATTAGTGAAGTTTTAACTGAATTTTTAACTTGGTCAAAAGGAAGAAAATATGCACCAACGATACACGCTCTAAAGGCAAAATTAAACGCCATTAAAGAATCGGAAATCAATCATTTAAAAAAGAAAAATGCCGATTTCAATGAAGAATATGCCGAAATTGTTACCGCAAAATTAATTCAAAAAATAACCAGTCATTTTGCCAATCACTTAAAAGATGACAACACGGTTGTAGATGAAAGTGTAGAGTGGATTAATAAAGTTTTTCAAATAAGCCCCCTAACCCCCAAAGGGGGAATTCCTAAAAAAGAATTTAATGAGCAATAAAAATAATACGTCAACTTTCCCATCTTCGGGGGCTAGTAAGCTTATACGAATAGGAACTCGCGATAGCGAATTAGCACTTTGGCAAGCTAAAACAGTTGAAAAACAGTTGAACGATTTGGGTTACAAAACGGAGATTATCGCTGTAAAATCTGAAGGAGATATTGTTTTAGACAAACCATTATACGAATTAGGAATTACCGGAATTTTTACAAAAACTTTAGATGTGGCAATGATTCAAGGTAAAATTGACATTGCGGTACATTCTATGAAAGATGTCCCAACCTTATTGCCTAACGGAATTGTACAAGGTGCTGTTTTGGAAAGAGCTTCAGCATTTGATATTTTAGTTTATAAAGAAAATTTAGATTTTTTATCCGAAGAAAATAGTACAATTGCGAGCAGTAGCTTACGAAGAAAAGCAAGTTGGCTGCACAAATATCCAAATCATACTATAGAAGATATTCGGGGTAATGTAAATACCAGAATGCAAAAAGTTGCTGATTCAGACACGTGGAGCGGCGCTATTTTTGCAGAAGCAGGATTAGAACGCATCAACTTAAAACCAGAAAAAGCAATTATTTTAGATTGGATGATTCCAGCGCCAGCTCAAGGTGCTATGGTTGTGGTGTGTAATGCAGATGATTTCTTTTCTTTAGATGCCGTTTCGCAATTAAATCATATTGAAACAGAAATTTGTACGTACATAGAACGTCAGTTTTTAAGAACTTTAGAAGGCGGTTGTACAGCACCAATTGGAGCAATCGCTACGTATAATGAGAAAGAAGATGTGATTGATTTTACAGGTGTTTTATTATCAATAGACGGAAAACAAAAATTAGAAGTTACTAAAACCGTAGCTGTTTCGGAATGGAAAAAATTAGGATTTCATTGTGCGCAAGAAATTTTAGCTAATGGCGGAACAGCAATAATGACTGAAATTAAAAAAGAACTAAAAAAATAGTATCTTTGATGAATTATAAAGCAATAAAAGATGAAATCCAAAATATCATTTACGGAAAGAGCGGAAATAGCCAAAAAACTCTTATCCGAACAATTGCCGATTACCTTAGAACAAGCGAAAGAGCAAGCGCTTTGGTTAAAAAAGACAAGCAATACAAACAAGAAGAAACTAAGAAATTAATTGAATTTTGTGACCGAAATAACCTTTGGGTAAACGAAAAAGTAAATTTTGATTTATTTGTTTCGGAAGGAGCTGAGCAAAAAGTGTATATTAAAAATAACACAACAGTTTTTAAACTTAATGATGCTATATATTATGAATCTTGGCAAGATTACTTAGTTAATTTACAGCTTAATAATTATTTTTTCCCTGACACAACCTACACTTTAGTTGGTTTTTGTTTGATTGATGAAATTTTCTATGCTTTGTTAGAACAACCATTTGTAACAGCTAATGAACCAACAGATTTGGAAAAAGTAGCTGAATTTATGTTGGAAAACGCATTTGTAAATACAAGAAATCACGATTATTTTAATTCTGAATTAGGAATTATTTTAGAGGACTTACACGATGAAAACGTATTAACCAAAGACGGAGTTTTATATTTTATTGACACCGTTTTTTATCTCAAATCATGACAAATCAAACCACAATACTTTCAACCAAATCACTTTCACCAATTCAAAAACAAGAATTAGTAAAAGCGAATATTCAAGTTATTGAAGCCGATTTTATTAAAACAGAAAACGCATCTTTCGAAATAAAAAACCTGAATAAAAACTTAATTTTCACGAGTCAAAATGCCGTTTTAAGTATTTTACAACATACAAAAATTGACGAAATAAAGCAAAAAACCGTTTTTTGTGTCGGATTAAAAACCAAAGAATTATTGAATAAAAATGGTTTTACAGTTGACGCTTACACAGGTTACGCCAAAGATTTAGCGGAGATTATTACCCTAGTGTATGCTGATGAAAGTTTTACGTTTTTTAGTGGAAACCTTCGTAAAAATACGTTGCCAGAAATGTTAAGCGAAAACCAAATCAAGTTTAATGAAATAAAAGTGTACGATACAACGTTAACACCACATAAAATTTCAGATAAAGTAGATGGAATTTTGTTTTTCAGTCCATCAGCGGTAACCAGTTATTTGAGAAAAAACACACTTGGCAACGAAAAATTATTTTGTATCGGAAATACAACAGCAGATGCTTTAAGAGCGGTATTGTCAGAAACTAAAATTAAAAATATAAATACAGCGTATCAACCAAGTATTGAAAACGTAATTGAACAAGTTATAGAATATTATAAAGCCCCCTAACCCCCAAAGGGGGAATTTGGAAAGCTTAAAAAAACACTAAATTAAAAGTTTTAAAAAATTAATAAAATGAACACTAACGACACTCAAGTTCCCCCTTCGGGGGTTAGGGGGCTTAAAAACGATTTATTCCTACGTGCCTTAAATAACGAAAAAGTAGAACGTCCACCCGTGTGGATGATGCGTCAAGCGGGAAGATATTTACCAGAATTCAGAGCTTTGCGTGACAAATACGATTTTTTTACGCGTTGCGAAACACCAGAGTTAGCAGCTGAAATCACCGTGCAACCGATTCGTATTGTGAAACCAGATGCAGCGATTTTGTTTTCAGATATTTTGGTCGTGCCAAGAGCAATGGGAATTCACGTAGAATTGAAAGATAATTTGGGACCGATAATTCCGAATCCAATTCGTACTTCACAAGATGTTGAAAAAGTGTTCGTTCCAGATGTGAATGAAACCTTAGGCTATGTTTTTGATGCGATTAAATTGACCAAACAAATGCTGAACGATGAAGTGCCGTTGATTGGTTTTGCAGGTTCGCCTTGGACAATTTTTTGTTATGCTGTCGAAGGAAAAGGCTCTAAAAGTTTTGATACGGCTAAAGGATTTTGTTTTTCAAACCCAGTTGCAGCACACGTTTTATTACAAAAAATTACCGATACCACGATTTTATATTTGAAAGAAAAAGTAAAAGCAGGTTGTAATGCCATTCAAATTTTCGATTCTTGGGGAGGAATGCTTTCTCCTGTAGATTATCAAGAATTTTCATTTCAATATATCAACCAAATTACTGAAGCTTTAGCAGAAATAACTCCAGTTATTATTTTCGGAAAAGGTTGTTGGTTTGCTTTAGGAGATATGGCAAAAACAAAAGCTTCGGCATTAGGCGTAGATTGGACGTGTTCGCCAAGAAACGCACGTTATTTATCTGGTGGAAAAATCACATTACAAGGAAATTTCGATCCAAGTCGTTTGTTATCGCCTATTCCAACCATCAAAAAAATGGTTCACGAAATGATTGACGAATTCGGAAAAGACAATTACATCGTAAACTTAGGTCACGGAATTTTACCGAATATTCCTGTGGATCATGCCAAAGCGTTTGTTGAGGCGGTTAAAGAATATAAAAGTCCATCCTAGCCTTCCAAAAGAGAAGAATAAGAAAATACAGTCTTAAATAAAAATGAAAAAAGCATATTATATTATATTTGTTTTACTAGGGCTTATTCCTGCAAGCTTTTTGCTGTTTATGATATTGGTTTCAGGAATTTTTGGTTTTGCCTTATCAGGAAGAATCATTTACTTAGTTGAAATGTTGTTAGGTATTAGTGGTTATTTAGGATTATTATCGCTTTTGCGAGGGCTAAAAGAACAATACTACAAATTAAATTTAATATTACTTGGACTAGGATTCTTTGGTTTCAATATATTTCTTTTTTTTGACGAAGAAATGTCTGGTGTATGGAAGGGTTTTCTCTCTGGTAAAAGAAATTTAGATGGATGGGTACTGCTGTTTTTGTTGCCAAATATTATTAGTCTAATTTCTGTTATATTTATTTCAATAAAAATATATAACAATAAAAATGAAAAATAAATTTTATACCTACATATAAGCCCTTCAAGAACAATTTGTTAATCCCAATAAAAATCTTTAACCCAATGACCAAAGAAACCGCAATAAAACTATTTGAACAAAAACAAATTCGTTCTGTTTGGAGTGAAGAAGAAGAGAAATGGTTTTTCTCTATTGTTGATGTTATTCAAGTTCTTATCGAAAATGATAGACCCAGAAAATATTGGAGTGATTTAAAATCTAAATTACTCAAAGAAGGAAGTGAAGTGTCCGATAAAATCGGACAGTTGAAATTGCAAGCCGAAGATGGTAAAATGCGATTAACCGACGTTGCCGACACAGAGCAATTATTCCGTTTAATTCAATCTGTTCCATCTAAAAAAGCAGAACCATTTAAACTCTGGTTGGCGCAAGTGGGAAGAGAACGTATTGACGAAATTGAAGATCCAGAATTAGGTTTTGACAGACTTATGGAAACCTATCTTAAAAAAGGCTATTCTAAATCTTGGATAAACCAACGTTTAAAAAGCATTGAGGTCAGAAAAGAATTGACAGACGAATGGGATAATCGTGGTGTTAAAAAAGGACAAGAGTATGCTATTTTAACCGATGAAATAACAAAAGCTTGGAGTGGTTTATCAGTCAAAGAATATAAAAATCACAAAGGATTAAAAAAAGAAAACCTTCGTGATAATATGAGTAATTTAGAATTGGTTTTGAATATGTTAGCCGAAGCCACCACAACCGAAATCAGCAAAGAAAAACGACCTATAACCTTTTCTGAAAATAAAAAAATAGCCCAACAAGGCGGCACAATTGCAGGAAACACTCGCAAAGAAATTGAAGAAAAAACAGGTAAGAAAGTAGTGAATAAACTAAACGCTGCGGATTATTTGGAAAACAAAAAAGAATTAGAATAATGAAAAACAAATTCTACAACTACATACAAACCCTACAAGATCAAATCTGTAAAGGATTAGAAGATATAGATGGCGTTGCCCAATTCCGAGAAGATCTATGGGACAGACCAGAAGGCGGTGGCGGAAGGACGCGAGTAATTGAAAACGGCCAAGTTTTTGAAAAAGGCGGTGTAAATATTTCTGCAGTTCATGGCAAATTACCAGAGGCTATGCAGAAAATGTTCAACGTTGGCGAAGCGGATTTCTTTGCTTGCGGATTGAGTTTGGTGATTCATCCAAAAAACCCGATGGTGCCAACAGTACACGCTAATTGGCGCTATTTTGAAATGTATGACGATTATGGGAAGGTAATCAATAGTTGGTTTGGTGGCGGACAAGATCTAACACCGTATTATTTGTTTGAAGAAGATGCGATTCATTTTCATCAAACGTGTAAAACGGCTTGTGACAAAAATGATTCAGCATTTTATCCGAAATATAAAAAACAATGCGATGACTATTTTTGGAATGCGCATCGTAATGAAGCGCGCGGAATTGGCGGTTTGTTTTTCGATTATTGTAAAGAATCTGATACAATGAAAATGGAAGATTGGTTCAATTTTGTGTCAGAAGTTGGGAATAGTTTTCTACAAGCATATCTTCCTATTGTGGAGAAAAGAAAAGACTTGCCTTATACTACAGCACAAAAAACCTGGCAAGAAATTCGTCGGGGTCGTTATGTTGAATTTAATTTGGTGCATGATAAAGGCACTTTGTTTGGTTTAAAAACCAACGGAAGAATTGAATCGATATTGATGAGTTTGCCTCCTCATGTGCAATGGGTGTACGACCATCAACCTGAACCAGGAAGTGAGGAAGAGAAATTACTTAATGTTTTGAAAAACCCGATGGATTGGTTGTAGAAATTTTTGTTTTGAAAACTAGTTTGCATGAGGGATTGCAGTGGAAAGCCCACAGCAGCCTGTAGCCCCGAAGCTTCGGGGCGGAAGGTTGCGAGGACTTGGAACGAAAAGCCCGACCTTGTTGCTTACGTATTTGGTGTATTTAGGATAAATGAACTGCAACAAGGGCATGCCCAAATAAAAAAACGCATCCCTTTTGGTTAAGGAATGCGTTTTATATGTTAAGTAGTATTGTATTAGATTACGCTTGCTACTAAAAATTCTCTGTTCATACGGGCGATGTTTTCTAGTGAAATTCCTTTTGGGCATTCTACTTCGCAAGCACCTGTATTGGTACAGTTTCCGAAACCTTCTTCGTCCATTTGGCGTACCATATTTAATACACGAGTTGTTGCTTCTACTTTACCTTGTGGTAATAATGCATATTGAGATACTTTAGCTCCAACGAAAAGCATAGCTGAACCGTTTTTACAAGTCGCTACACAGGCTCCACAACCAATACATGCTGCTGCTTCAAAGGCTTTGTCAGCATCTTCTTTTGGTATTGGGGTTGCATTGGCATCTATCGTGTTTCCAGAGGTGTTAACGGATACGAAACCTCCTGCTTGTTGGATTCTGTCGAAAGAACTTCTATCTACTACTAAATCTTTGATTACTGGAAATGCTTTACTTCTCCATGGCTCTACAAAGATTGTATCGCCATCTTTGAACATACGCATGTGTAATTGACAAGTTGTTACACCTGTATCTGGTCCGTGCGCACGACCGTTGATGAATAACGAACACATTCCGCAAATACCTTCACGACAGTCGTGATCAAATGCAATTGGTTCAGTTCCTTCGTTAATTAATTGCTCGTTCAATTGGTCTAACATTTCCAAGAATGAACTCGCTGTAGAAACGTCGTTTAATTTATACGTTTCTAATTGTCCTTTTGCTTTGGAGTCTTTTTGACGCCAAATTTTAAGGGTTATGTTGATGTTTTTTGCTTTTGACATAATTTTATTTTTATTATCAATATATTTTTATTGTTGCCATCTTAAAATCTCGGATATTGGTTTCCCATCTATCTCAACTACTTTGAATTCATCTGCGTTTTTAAATAAAATTTCTCCTTTTTCGTTAGAAATTGTTATTACTTCAAATTCTCCTTGTTCTGTATTTCTTAAAAATTTAAAAAACCTATTTTCTGTAACTTCTTTAAAATACGAAAAACTAGACCCGATTAAAACAAATCTTTTTTTAGATTCGATATTTTCAACTATGGTAGCCATTTTAAGGATTTAATGCCTAATTACTTGTAATTACGCGCTGCAATTTTGATAAACTCGTATTTCAATTCTTCTTTATGAAGCTCGGCCTGAGTGATGTCATCACCTTTGTATTCCCAAGCACCCACAAATGAGAAGTTTTCATCATCACGCAGTGTTTCTCCTTCTGCATCTTGGTATTCTTCACGGAAGTGACCTCCACAAGATTCATTACGTTGTAAAGCATCCATTGCCATCAATTGACCCAAGTCGATAAAGTCAGCTACACGAAGTGCTTTTTCTAATTGTGGATTCAATTCATCAGCACTACCAGGAACGTTTACTTCTTTGTAGAATTCCGCTTTCAAAGCAGCAATTTCTTCAATTGCTTGTTTCAAACCTGCTTCGTTTCTGCCCATACCCACTTTGTTCCACATAATCGATCCCAAACGTTTGTGGAAATGATCTACTGATTTAGAACCTTTGTTGTTTAAGAATTGGTTGATGGTATCTTTAACTCTGTTTTCTGCTTCTGCAAATTCAGGTAAATCGGTTGAGATTTTACCGGTACGAATATCATCTGCTAAATAGTTAGATATAGTATAAGGCAATACGAAATACCCATCAGCCAAACCTTGCATCAAAGCCGAAGCTCCTAATCGGTTCGCTCCATGATCAGAGAAGTTAGCCTCTCCTGCAACGAAACATCCTGGAATAGTTGATTGTAAGTTATAATCAACCCAAACACCTCCCATAGTGTAATGCACTGCTGGATAAATTTTCATTGGTGTTTCGTATGGATTTTCGTCGGTGATTTTTTGGTACATGGTAAACAAGTTACCGTACTTTTCTTTCAACCATTCTTTTCCTAAAGTAGTAATTTCTTCTGGAGTTGGGTTGTGATTCCCTTTGGCGAAAGCCGCTTGTTTTCCTTTAGATTGAATCTCAGATGAGAAATCCAAATAAACGCCTTCATTAGTATCATTCGCTTCTATACCTCTTCCTTCGTCACATACTTCTTTTGCAGCTCTTGAAGCCACATCACGAGGTACTAAGTTTCCAAATGCAGGGTATTTTCTTTCTAAGAAATAATCTCTTTCTTCTTCAGATAATTGAGTTGGTTTTAATTTTCCGTCGCGAATTGACTCAGCATCTTCTTTTTTCTTTGGCACCCAAATTCGTCCTGAGTTACGCAAAGACTCTGACATCAAAGTCAATTTAGCTTGATTAGTTCCGTGAACAGGAATACATGTTGGGTGAATTTGAACAAAACAAGGATTTGCAAATAAAGCCCCTTGTTTGTGTACTTTCCAACCTGCTGTTACGTTACTTCCCATTGCATTAGTAGAAAGGAAATAAACGTTTCCATACCCTCCTGAAGCAATTACTACTGCATGAGCTGAATGTCTTTCGATTTCTCCTGTTACTAGGTTACGAGCTATAATTCCACGTGCTTTTCCGTCAACTTTAACTAAGTCTAACATTTCGTGACGGCTATACATTTTAACACGTCCTAAACCTGTTTGGCGAGATAAAGCTGAATAAGCTCCTAGTAATAATTGTTGTCCTGTTTGACCTGCAGCATAAAAAGTACGTTGTACTTGTGTTCCTCCAAATGAACGGTTGTCCAACATTCCGCCGTAGTCTCTTGCAAAAGGAACTCCTTGTGCCACACATTGGTCAATAATATTTCCAGATACTTCAGCTAAACGATGCACGTTTGCTTCACGTGCTCTGTAATCTCCACCTTTAATGGTATCGTAAAATAATCTATAGGTACTATCACCATCGTTTTGATAATTTTTTGCTGCATTGATTCCACCTTGTGCTGCAATAGAGTGCGCACGACGTGGTGAATCTTGGAAACAAAAAGCTTTTACATTGTAGCCCATTTCTGCAAGCGATGCAGCAGCAGATGAACCTGCCAAACCAGTTCCTACAACAATAATATCAATTTTTGGTCTATTGTTTGGAGCAACTAATTTTAAATGATCTTTATAATCAGTCCATTTCTGTGAAATGTGACCTTCTGGTATTTTAGAATCTAACTTCATAATATTTTTCTGATGTTGATTATTTTAAGAAAAAGTGAATGTAAACTGGAATAATAGCGAACAATAACGGCACAATAATCGCAAATGCAGCTCCTGCCTTTTTAATCGCTGGAGTGTATTTTGGATTGTTCAATCCCAATGATTGGAAAGCGCTTTGGAATCCATGTAATAAATGGAATGCTAAAGTAAACATTGCAAGCACATATAAAATGGTTGCAATTAAACCAGTTTTTGGATGTTTGAAAAAATCAATTGTAAGTTTGTGCAAGTCTTTGTACAAATCAGCTACTTTAACATCAACTTGATTGTAGTACAATTCAGTTCTGTTTTTTATTACAAACTGTTTTGGCATTGTCCCTGGTTCTGTTTTGTCGGTTTCTTTAGCAACTTGTTCAATTGGAAAAAATTGTCCAGCTTGGGTTCCAACATAAAAAAATTGTTTATTTCCTTGAACTTCAATGATTTTTGTCATTAACGGAATGTTTTTGTCAAAATGCATTACTGCCCAAAAATTAACCATGTGTGTTACAATAAACACAAGAATAATGGTACCTAAAACAGCCATGTTTCTTGACGAAACTGAACTAGAAGAACCATCCGTTTTAGCGTAACCAATTGGTCTCGCTTTTTTGTTTTGGATAGTCAATAAAATTCCATCAAAAGCATGGAATAATATAGAAATGTACGTTAAATAAGATAAAATTTTTACGGCAGGGTTACTTGTCATAAACAATGCGTACTCATTAAAATGTTTTGCATCGCTAAAAATTAATTGAAGATTTCCCGCTAAATGTCCCGATAGGAACAAGCATAAAAATAAACCTGTAAGAGCCATCCAATACTTTTTTGCTATAGATGACTTTAAAAATGCAGATTTTGCCATAAGTTTAAAT
>Ga0247722_10002045_pt1 | contig 10683 bp, 14 predicted proteins | sample MSEWelMarce3H_FC_FD_189094 | JGI IMG/M metagenome (GOLD analysis project Ga0247722, IMG submission 189094) | Subsurface sediment microbial communities from gas well in West Virginia, United States - MSEEL Well Study Marcellus 3H_FC | ecosystem: Environmental > Terrestrial > Deep subsurface >...
CCGTTAGGCGACTGAGATCCTTGTGATAGGTTGCCAGAGCTATTACGCCAACGTCCTCCCATGTCAGATTGTTGACGAGAATTGTATGACGTATTTGACTGTCTCGCACCTTGATAGGCAGGTGTCGCGGCACTACGCCAGGCGGCACTCTCAGTACCTCTAGTCTCCTGTAGGCTCCTGACCCTGATGGATTGAACTTTTCTGCGCAGTTCATCAGGGATTGGCTGGAGATTTGACCGTAGGCCAAGTATTGCCACGACCATTGGGGGGGCGTTAGTGGCCATTATACTTATATACGGGGATTCGCATTTAGATGGGTGGGGTAAACCCCACACCCCTGGGGTAAACCCCACAATCCACTTAGTGCTTCATGTGGCGCTTGATAGTACGCTTCTTTGACTTAACGCTTTTTACATGCTTCATGTGCTTCTTAATTTTACGCGTCATAGACCGTATGCTTGATACATGCTTCATGTGATGTTTCATTTCTATTGCCGCGCTATATTTTTTTATAGATTAAATTGCTAAGAGTAATGGATACCGCCCACGTATTACAGGAGTGCCGCCTTGATTCAATCTTAGACAGTCTTGGCATAATCTCACAGTCTGCGAGAGACTTGTTTAGTGACCAGGCGTCCAGGTGGACAACGAACCCTGTCATTCTGGCGGCTAGATCTGAAGCGTGGAACCGTCTGAGACACACAGATTCCACGCAGTGGGAGAAGCACATTCCTGAACTTCTCAGTAATGAGACTGTTATACGAGAATTGGACCCGTCAACGGCGAGCGAATCTCAGATGGAGGGGTGGTCTCAGATCCTCTTTACGGGTGAGCTGTCATCGCTGAACTCGGTTCCTTTTGCCCTGATGTATGTTGCCATGTCTAAGATTGTAATAGCACCATTGATCGCATGGACAATGCCGTTCATGACAATTATCTTGCCATTCTTGGCATTAAAGTTCATCTACGGCCTTCCAATCACGTGGACAGCTTATTGGGCTATGATGAGACCTATGATATTCGGAAATGGTAATCCAGGGCAGAATATTGGAAGCCTTCTTCAATGGGCGAGCATGATATTCTCTTATCTTCATGGGATGTACATACCTTATACTAACGCGGTACACTGCTATAAGATTGATCAACTTATGTTGAAGGGCTCAAAGGCAATCGTGGATACGGTGACTCGCCTTCGTGCCATCGCTGATACATGGATAAAGTGTGGAGTCAGAAAGCCCTGGTCCTTCACGGATCCTTCAGAATTTGGAGATGAACGTCAGGTTCTTGCTTGGATCGTTGAGGATAAGAATCTCCTACCGCAGATCTACAGGGCAATTGGACAGGTTGAATTGACCCAGGCATTCTTACGCGAGCCAGGCCTTGTACCTGTTGAATGGATTCAGAGCTCAACACCATTCTGTAAGATGGTGGGTGCTGGCGATCCTCTTCTAGAATCAAGTAAGCGTATACCATTTACACTCGTGATGGGTCCTACTGAGCATCATGCGATATGTACTGGTCCGAATAGGGGAGGAAAGTCTACATTCTTGAGAGCCGCCTTGACGAATTTGATGTTTGCTCATACCTGGGGTCTAGCCTTTGCGAAGCGCTGTATCTTAACGCCGGTTGAGTGGGTGATTAGCAGCTTGAGACTGGAAGATAGTCCGGGTGAGCAGAGCTTGTTTGAGCGCGAGGTGAGTATCGCAGGAGAGGTTCTGAAACGTGTACGCCTTGGTGATACGAGAGGCTGGGTGATTATTGATGAATTATTTCACACGACAAATCCGCCTGATGCCGCTACGGCGAGTCAGATATTCTTGCGTCAGCTGTGGGAGTCTGAGAGAGTGACTAGCATTGTAAGTACTCACCTGTTTTCTCATGCTGAAGGCGCGCCTGAGAATGTGCAGCGGCTTTGTGTTGAATCTGAAATGGGTGACGACGGTAAAATCATTTACAAATACCAAGTTACACATGGAGTCAATACGATGAGTAGCGTGGAGGAATTGCTTCTTGAATCGGAAGTAATGCGTTTTTCGGACATTTGAAAACATCGGCGACGCTCATAGAAGAAATGCTTAATGATGCGTTAATGGTTGGCATCGTTCTAACTCTTGTGTTTGGATCAATTATATTTTTCCTGTACAACCGTCTCTCTATGACGGAGAAGAAGATGGGGCTTTTTGAGGGTGTTCTCACTGATCTCAAGATCATGATGGACGCGGCACCCTTTGCCTCGGGCCCTCCACCCCCCGAATCTGGTCATTGGGTTCGCGAATTTGAGCCGACACCTGAGTACTTGAATGCCATTTCCGGACCTGTGCCTCTAGAGAAGGAGGAGGTTGAGGATGTTGAGGAGGACTACCAGCAGACCATGGAGAAGGCACTCTCATCTGGCGAGGCTGCTGCCTACAGAACGCTACAGATTGATGAACAGAATAACCCTTCAGGATCCGCGGCTTTACCTGCGATTAATGTAACAAAGCTCTCTCCGGATCTAGATTCTATGACGGTAAAGGAGTTGAACTCACTCGCCAAGCAGCGCAATCTCAGTGTACCGGCCAATACACGTCGCAAGGACCTCATTGATCTATTGAAGAAGTCACAGCTCACACAGAGTGGCCTTCAGGGGACTCTTCTTTCAGATGACGTGCCTTTGGATGGTCCTGCGCCCCCTGTTGAGGGTGAGAGTCTAGAATCATCTATGTAAATTAAGTTCTAGATGTAGATGGACTCTAAACTGTTCCGTAAAGAAACAATGCCAAGCTTTCGGCCAGATTATACACACGGTGTTCTTGAGATGGCGGTGAATAAGCTTGAGGCGCCTTTGAAGATGACAGCTCCAATTGATGATCCTAGATACCCTAGATATGCTGGTAAGATGTCGGATGGTCGCCTAGTGACTGACTACAAGTCGCATTGCGCGAACAACGTTGTTAGTTCAAAGTATGGGAATGGTCTTCGTGAATTCTTACAGCACAATGCTGATGCCTTGATACAGGTATCAAGACAGCGGCAGGCGGAGCGTGCTGGTGCGCAGTTCTACAAGGCTCACACTGTAATTGGTCCCAAGGTCTACCAGAGATGTAGTGAGTATGATTGTAGCATGACTGTTTCGGATTATCCTGATTCTGTTGGAATTCAGCGTACTGAGCGGGTCCCTGTGCTATTTGGAACATTTTCGGAGCCGAGTAAGGGACCGCCCTCCACTACAAATCATGCGCTAACGACGGTCTTTGAGGGTGGGCGTAACAGTCCACGTGGGCGTGAGTTTGTACCTCTTGCTGACAAACCCTTCAATCCTAGATTGAGTCAGTATGGCTCATCTGGTTAAAGAACTGAACTTAATTAATATTATATTGATCCATGTTATTCATGGGTGAATATTATATTGCGAATACATATGAAGAGCAGGAGAATGCAATAGTGGAATTCTATGAAAATGATAACTATAAGTCTATGGTTATCATTGATGAATATAATATGATTGAGCGATACAAGGAGATTCGTGGAGATATGTCTATTGGTATCACATGGCTTACAGAACAAAGTACTCAACACGATGACAAGACAATCTATATCATTGAGACCTTTAATGCTCTTGCGAAAAACTATGTTCTAGACAACTGGGCAATAGTTATGTTCACATAATCAATTATATAAATTAATATACGATGGATTACTACCCTTTATTTTCAAATATATATTATCACAGACTGGATTTAGGGCGCGAGCCATTCCTGGAGGCTCTGATCCAAAATCGCGCGTAAGTTGTTCAACGCGAGATCGGACCTTTCGTGCCTCTTTGGAATCTACTACCATATACCAAGGTTGCTCTTTCCAGTACGATTTAATATTAGATAATTCAGAACAGTGTTCTAAATATTGATCACTATTTAATCTCATAATACCACTATATCCTCTCAGAAGCTCCCAGAATATAAACTTCTTATATGTTGCACTACTTGGAAATAGATATACTTCAGCTGAAGCATGTTGCGTGGATTTATATTCAATTGTATATGCGTGATTAGCCTTTGACCACCGTTTTGAATTCAAGTAGTCAATTAAACCAGTAGACGCTAAAAAGTCAGCATCCCATTTGAATGACCAGGGGAACTTAGACTGTTTAAGACAGTAATTATAATATGTTACGATACTATTTTCAGAATTTTCATCTGTAGCAAGTGTCTCATAACCAGCTCTTGATATATGATTATTGTAAATAATAACATTGATATTTGGATTTTCTTTAGCAAGATTGCGTGCAATATTCTCTGAATTATCTGTACAGCGGTGTAAAATAATATTAATTTCATGAGGACAAGTCAAATTAAATAGAGACCGTATGGATTTTTCTAGAGTTTCTTCCTCATTTCTGGCACGACACATAAATGATATTCCGTCAGTCATATCACTAAAACTTAAGAATTCTTTACACCCTCTATTTCTTACCATTGCTCTCATCTTCTGATTCTACTTTGTGTGGGAGTGGATTGAGAACAGGCACATAGGGTACAGATGGGCCAGTAGGGCCACTGGAGTTCATGTCAATTACGTAGGAATCAGAAGTATTACCTTTCATACGCTCAAATGTATTAGTTGGTATAGTGGCTTCTGCGACTACGCTTAATGTTGGACTGGTATGTGGTATTTTTATATTTAGTGAAGCTGAGCCCATATTGGGCGAACCCTTAGTGGGCGAACCCTTACTGGGTGAACCCTTACTGGGAGAGCCGTTATTTGAACTAGATACAAATGGATTTGTGGCCATTGAGTTTCTTAATGCGACTTCCTGTATAATCTTGCGTACCTTGCCATCTAGGTCATCTAGTACGAGTTGCTTAAGAACACCCTTCTTTTGCGCCAGTGTCATGGCTGCGTCTTCTGCGATTCTCTTTAGTTTTGAATTATTATCAGAGAATACACGGGTATGCTCAAGATCACCAGTAATATCAGGCTTCTTGATATCGGTGAATTCCTTGAACTCGTAGATGAAGGCGTTGATAATTGATTCAGGTATAGACGGTGACTGTTCAATGAGACGATCCAATTCAATACGAAACATCTTCATGAAGGCAAAGGATTCCATGCGTTCATCGGGATGTAGAGAAAGTTCAATGACTATGAGACGATTAAACTTACCCCAGGAGATGGATGCGACGCGATGAGCCTCGGCGGATGACGCATAGGCAAGACGATTCGCAATGGTTGATATAATACCGGTGAGGATTGACAGGCCGCCGAGGCCGAGCTGGACATAGTTTTTAATATTGGGATCGTTGGAGATAGAACTCATGGCGAAATTTGCCGCACCGGTGACTGTGCTGAGAATAATCACGGGGAAGGAGAGGCTCTGATCACTGGTGTGGTACATGCGACCGGTCTTCTCGTGCATCCAGCGATAGCAGGACGCCTTGTCGGCCCACTCGGCAAAGAGATTCTCAAGTTCACGTGTCCAGCCATTGTGAAACTTCTTGGGACCTGTGGCATCTGAGGGCGGATCTGTTTTTGAATCTTTGGCTGTTTCGGACATATCTATACATATTACATTTTATTATAGCCTCTATAACTTACAAGTTCATAGAATCTTGGTATAATGCTAATATTACATAGATCTGGACTAATAATTCTATTGCGTGTTGATACATCTGGACTAGTAGTTCTATCGTATGTTGTCCAATTGTAAAAATGAAATAGTATATAACTTAATGATTTATTAATTGGCGATTCAAACAAATACCGGCCGTGTATATCAATAATTGACACACTTGATACTTTATATATACATTTACTACGTTTAGGAAATTGTTCTTCTACAGATGTATTAAACATAATAGGAAATATAGTAGGAATTTTATTATCTATTGTATTAGACCATCTATTAGAGAAGCCAAACATGTCAATTAAAGGTGACTCAATGATTGTCTTAGATAGAGTACTATTTGGTATATACATGTACTCGTCTAAGTCACAAAATATCATATGAGAATTGAGATCCTTGCCATATCTATAGAGGGCATGATGTATTTGTCCCAATTGAGCATGATGCTTAAATATACAGTTACTATCATTCCAATATTTATAATTCCACTCAAGTAATATAACGCCGGGTAAATTGAATTCATTACGTATAGTACTAGTGAGAACTCCATTATAGTACATATAAAAATTTTGTACACCCTGTCTTTTATAGTAATTATAAAAGATACTCATTAGGTTATAATCGTCCTTGAATAAGGTAGTAATTGAAAGAGTACTTGTGGTTGATGATTGTATATGCGGTAAACTATAATCTTTTGAAACTGAGTTATACGTAACTGTAAGTGTATTATTAGGATTACTAGACTCAAATATATATATTAATATTTGAATAGGTTCGTGTGATATCTTAGATAAGTTTGTTTCCATAATTAATTCCGTATGATTATATGTGATTTTTAAGCTTGATATGTCTAGAGGTGTAGATGTATACACTGGCAGTATTAAATATAACCTATTATTTTTATGAAAGATATCAAAAAATAATAGATTATCTGTATTAATTTCAAATGGATTCATACTTAGTATTCACCATTATTTTTTTAATAGAATATTCGTAGACTGCTTTATTTTTATAGTAGCTATTTGGGTAGAAATTAACGTGCTTGTTTAATAAGGATCCTGCTATCGCCATATGAAGTCGGTTTGTATTAATAGTATCATATCTAGAAAGGTATTCAAAGATGGATAGACTGACCTTCTCTATTACACCTTTATCAGATGTATTATTTGCCATATTTAATTTATTAGATAAATCAATATTATCTGACGGAATTGGTATATTTGTTTTTTCTGTATCAGTTCTGAAACAATTACATGTGCCAGTACCCTTTATCAATTTATAACTGTCAATACCTTTAATATAAAAGGCCATATCTTTTGATAACAATACATTATTTTTATTTTTAATTAAGCTAGAGACATATGCATAAGAAACTAGTTCTCTACATATAATTATTATACTATCGTTAAAACTTTTAATAAGCGCATCCTCATCTTTAATAGTATGAGGTAACAAGATTATTGTATTATTAGACATATTATTCTCAAAAAATGATCTACACTGTGAATATAACCCGACTAAATTGCCCCCACCCGCATAAAAGAGTAATTTATCTGTATATGTAGCTTTAAAGTCGCCGATCGTATAATTTAATCCAACTTCATCAAATACATTGAGTGTTCCGAATGCTATGAGTGAATCACCCGCATTTCCAGGATTTGGAATATAGATTATTTCTTTTCCAATATAGTTCTTTAAAAATGTATATATATCGGTATCAGCTACGTTCTCCATATCTATAAACTAGTACTATAATCAGTTTAAATGATAATTATAGTACTAGTTTATAGGATGTTGGCTCTTGATATCGGAATTAAGCATCTGGCCTACTGTGTTGCTAAGCCTAGTACTGATATCTCGGGTCTCAAAATCAAGGTTGAGCACTGGTCTCTAGTCAATCTGACGGACTTGAATGACACTGCGAAAGCAGTATGTGAGATGACAGGGCCGCATTCGGTTACTAGATGCGGGAAGCCGGCGAAGGCTATGAGTCCTAAAGGTCTTGTGTGTGGGCGACATTTAGTAAAGGATAATCAGATTTTTGATGAGGCCACAGGCAAGCCTATTACGAAGGCTGCTACGAATTCGCAGATGATAGCCTTTCTGAAGGCGAAGGGCTTAGATCACAAGGGGAATCGTGCGGAGCTCTTTGAGAAGGTACGGAATATTGTAACACTGCCTTTAGTTAAAGCGAAGAGTGTGGCGTCATTTGCTGACAACACCACACGTCTTCATGACGCAATTAGGGGCTGGATAACCCGGGATTGGGAAAAGCTTAGACATGTGAAGGATGTCTATATTGAGCACCAACCGGTCTTGAAAAATCCGGTTATGAAGACTGTACAGCTGCTGATCTTCGCATCGCTGAGAGAGCGCTTTCTTTCTAATGGCCTCACTGCTAATTTCCACTTTGTACACGCAGGCAAGAAGGTCAAGGGGGCGGAAGTGGGTGATGCGGGATACAAGGACAGAAAGGCGGGTGGAGAAGCGAGAGCTCGTGATTATCTGAGCAAATTTCCAATTGTCTCAGATCAGCAGGATTGGCTGCGGTGGTGGCTAGGTCAGACTAAGAAGGACGACTTGGCAGACTGCCTGTGTATGTGTCTGGATGCCGCAGCTTTTTAATTATTAACCAGTCGTAACGATATTCACGTCATCAAACGTGGAGGGGTTTGGAGAAAGCGCGGCTCTCCCGTATGATATAAATGTTGTTATATATCCGATTGTCCCATTCGGTCTAGAATTACCAGGCACTGGAATGACATTTGCTGGTGTTTGAGGTGTGAGTTGTTTTACGAGACGCCAGACAATAATTACTTGCCCACTGGTTAATCTAAATCTTAATTCTTTACCCTGGTCCTCAAGGAGTGTCCCTACACCTAGACTATATCCAGGATTATTTTCACCAATTGGTTGTGAAACGGCTGTACTGTTAAAAATATCACCATATATACCTGCTATACTCGCAATATCTGGACATGTTATAAAGTCGCCATCGTACGTGTACTTGAATGATGTTGTAGCGAGAGCTCTTGTAATATCAATTTCAGGATAGAGCCATGTTGTATCAATTACAGTTACATAATTATTACGCCGCGGCTTAATTTGAGAGTAGGCGCGGTTCATTATCTACATCGTGCCTATATTTATCCTACACGCGCAACAGTTACCGCAGTAGCAGCAGTAGCAGCGGCCCAGACCTGGACGTAGAACTTCTGCGTTGAATAACTGGGGGGTACGCCCTCAGTGGTCGCACCTAACTGGGGTTGTACAAGAACATATTTCGCAACCTGAAGACCATTTGTTCCATATGTTATAACATTCTTGCCCATATCACGGAATAGACTGCCGGTTACATAGGTTGACGTGGATGTGGCTGCTGTGAAGGCAGATGTGGTCATAAGCGCCGTAACGGAGGTGCTCGTGGTGGGCGTGAACACAGTAGTTGTTCCTAGGGCCTTGAGGTATTTTACAGTGGTATCAATTTGGCTTATAGAGGTGAGTACTGAAGACATATCTATATGTTAAAGAGGATTAATTAGCGCGTCTGCTGCGGCCGCAGCGGCCGCTGCGTCTGCTACGCCCACTGCGTCTGCGCGTCTTACCTCCTTTAGAAACAATATGTGCTTTGTAGGGCTTGAAATTCTGGCGCCTCAAAGGATATCTCGTTTGAGGATTCTTAGTTAGAGACCGTATCTGAGGTGTATTCTTGTAGTAGGATCCAAAGCTGTAGTCTGTGGTATTCGCCTGTCTAGGGAAATTCACCATGGCATTACCCTCCTTGATTTCATCAAACGATATGGCATTCTCAGAGCCGGCAGGTATATTTCTTGATTCAACAGGTCCTTCAATCTGGCCACTCAGAATACGCATAATTTCAGCATCTGGGCCGACCTGGTTGGCGATGTCAAAGACGCTGTCACCGTAATGACCTGTTATACTTGTATCAGCACCGCGATTCATGAGTTCACGTACCACCTCTACATGGCCAGAGTGTACTGCCCATATCAGAGGCGTCCAGCCTTCACCGGTTGCCTTAGCGTCAATCTGAGCCCCGTGATCTAGCAGATCCTTTACGATCTCAAGTGCCCCATCTTGAGACGCCATCATAAGAGCTGTTTTACCTGCCTCTTGGCTCATTACATTTGGATTAGCACCGTGGCTAGTAAGCTGCCTGACGACATCAAGATGTCCTCTAGTAACGGCGCCGAATAGAGCACTCGTTCCGTCATCGTCTATTACATTCACGTCGGCACCGCGGGTCAAAAGTTCACGTACTATATCTGAGTAGCCGTGGAAGCTCGCTATCATTAGGGCAGTCCATTCGCCATCCGGGCGCTTGGCATTTATATCAGTGCCTGATGCCAGCTCTTGCTTTACGCGGTCTAGGTCATCATCAATTACAGCTCTAAAAAGTTCTGCGGGACCACCGCCGCGAAATTTACGTGTTCTGGGCATGTCCCTCTAATAGGGGATAAAAAATTGACGAATAGAGTACTATGTAACTTGGTATATCCGATGGATTCTCCCAAGACTCTTACGTTTGGTAAGCATTCTGGAAAGACTTATGAGCAAATTAAAGGTATTGATATCTCATACTGTAATTGGGTTCTCAAGCAAACTGAAACACGTGGGTCTATGAAAAATTTCCAGGATTGGTTGAAGTCTGTTGCTAAGAAGGTAACATGCGAGGCATGTAATGGTAGTGGACTTGGACATCAGATGTGATTATTGTGAAGACTCATATTCATAAAGAGCATTCATTATTTCAAGAATCTTGTCAACCTTTTTATTAAGTTCTATAAGATCATTTCGTATAACTGATACTGAAGCAGTATCTGATTCTGAATCAGAAGCTGGTAATTTTGGTAATGTTTCAAGAATCAAGTTATTTATTTTATTCATATCTCTTTTATTACGAGGATTCTTTCTGTTTTCATCATTATTTTTACATATTTCCTTATATAATTCACTTGATTGATATTCTGAGTACCCACGTGTATGTTGTCTCATAGATATAAGATTAAGTTTTTTTAATCTACTAACAATACCACCTGGCATTCTCTTGTGTAATTTAGCAA
>Ga0247722_10002046_pt1 | contig 10679 bp, 11 predicted proteins | sample MSEWelMarce3H_FC_FD_189094 | JGI IMG/M metagenome (GOLD analysis project Ga0247722, IMG submission 189094) | Subsurface sediment microbial communities from gas well in West Virginia, United States - MSEEL Well Study Marcellus 3H_FC | ecosystem: Environmental > Terrestrial > Deep subsurface >...
TGTACAAGCATTGGATTGTGATTTTTATGTGTTTTCTGGGCATAAAGTTTGTGGTCCAACAGGTGTGGGAATTTTATACGGAAAAGAAGCATGGTTGCGAAAATTGCCACCCTATCAAGGCGGAGGCGAAATGATTGCTGAGGTTACGTTCGAAAAAACTACGTATGCCGATTTACCTCATAAATTTGAAGCAGGAACTCCAAATATCGAAGGCGGAATTGTTTTAGGAACCGCTATTGATTATATGAATGCCATTGGTTTTGATAACATTGCAGCTTACGAACACGAATTATTACTTTACGGAACCAAAAGATTACAAGAAATCGAAGGGTTAAAAATCTTTGGAACGAGTGAAAATAAAACTTCAGTTATTTCATTTAATATTGAAGGGATTCATCCATATGACATTGGCACAATTATAGATAAGTTAGGTATAGCAGTAAGAACTGGTCATCATTGTGCGCAACCTATTATGAATTTTTTCAATATTCCGGGGACTATAAGAGCAAGTTTTGCTTTTTACAACACTAAGGAAGAAATTGATATCTTTGTAGAAGCGGTTAAAAAAGCACAAATGATGTTGTCTTAGAAAGAAAGCGTATGAGAGTTTTATTAGGACTGATACTTTTGTTTTTTGTGGGTTGTAAACCGACTAAAACCGACGTGAATAATCACCAAAACAAAGACATTCCGGTTATAAAATATGAGGCAAATGCTCGAAACTTTTTTTTAAATATCAAAGTTGAAAATCAAGTGTTGTTTGTTTCACGTTCACGAGACGCAAAAGATTATCAAGAGAAAACAACTATTTCTGAGGCTGATTGGAAAGAAATTGTGATGCTAACCAAAGCAGTAGATTTGGCTAAAGTGAAAGACTTTAAATGGCCCACAGAAAAACGATTTTATGATGGTGCGGCACACGCTAATGTTACGTTTGTTTCTAATGAAGTAGCATATGCAGCAAATGGATTTGATCACGGATTTCCACCTGTTGAAATAGAAAAATTGGTAAACAAAATTTTGAAATTGACCGAAAAATAACATGACAATACAAGACATACAAAACGAAATTGTTGACGAGTTTTCTATGTTTGACGACTGGATGCAGCGTTACGAATACATCATCGAATTAGGAAAAACACTTCCTATAATTGACGAGCAATACAAAGTAGATGAAAATATCATCAAAGGCTGTCAATCTAAAGTTTGGGTACATGGCGAAGAGCAAGACGGAAAAATTGTTTTCACAGCCGATAGCGATGCGATTTTAACTAAAGGAATTATTGCTGTTTTAATTCGGGCGTTTTCAAACCAAACCCCAGCGGCTATTTTAGAAGCAAATACTGGTTTTATTGATGAAATTGGATTAAAAGAACATTTATCACCAACAAGAGCAAACGGATTGGTTTCAATGATTAAACAAATAAAAATGTATGCTTTGGCATTTCAAGCGAAGCAATAATTAAACACAAAAAGTTATCGGATTTACTGAGCACTTTTTACTGAACACTGAACACTATAAACAAATGGAAGAATTTAACGATACAATCAATTTAGGCGAAGACGTAGTCAAAGTATTAAAAGGAATTTTTGACCCAGAAATTCCGGTAGATATTTACGAATTAGGTTTAATCTACGATGTGATGATTAATGAAGACAACGATGTAAAAATCGTCATGACTTTAACATCACCAAATTGCCCAGTGGCTGAAACATTGCCGCAAGAAGTGGAAGAAAAAGTAAAATCTATTGATGCTGTAAAATCGTGCGAAGTAGAAATTACATTTGATCCGCCATGGAGTAAAGATTTGATGAGTGAAGAAGCTAAGTTAGAATTGGGAATGCTGTAAAATTTGTTTAATGTTTCAAGTTTCAGGTTGCTCAACTTGAAACTTGAAACTTGAAACTTCTCAAATGGACGAAATAGTAAACAAAGTAGCGCAAAGTTCTTTGATGGTATTCGATTTAGAAGATTACTATCCAGATAATCATGTGGTTGAGGTTGATATTTCACAATGGTTAGTGGAAGGTTTTTTACTGAAAGAAGCTGATTTTAGAGCCCAATTAAAAGACACCGATTGGTCGAAGTACGAGGACAAATATGTAGCCTTATATTGCGCTACTGATGCCATTTTACCCGCTTGGGCATTTGCTTTAGTTGCGGTTCATTTGACGCCGTTTGCTTTACACGTTATTCACGGCACAAAAGAAATGGCCGTTATTGCATGGTATCAAGACATTTTAAACAAACTCGACTACACCGATTATTTTGACAAATCCGTTATTTTAAAAGGTTGTTCTAAAAAAGAAGTTCCCAATCAGGTATATACTGTAGCCATTCAAAAACTACAAAAAGTAGCCAAAAGCGTTATGTTTGGCGAGGCGTGTTCGGCAGTGCCGTTGTATAAGCGAAAATAACCTATTTACTATTTTTTACTCATTTTCAACCGCGTCTTTATAATCGGGATATAAGAATTTATTGTATGGAAAACGAGTAATGTGAATTTCACGAACTGCTTCATAAACCTTTTCTCTAAATTCTTCAAAATTGGCTTTTTCGGTAGCCGAAATAAACAAGGTTTTGCTTTCGCCTAATTTACTCATCCAAGTTTGTTTCCAATCTTCAAGTGTATAATGTTTCGTGCTTTTCTCCACACTTAAATCGTTTTCATCAAAATAAACCGATTGAAACGCATCAATTTTATTGAACACCATAATTGTGGGTTTATCGGCACTTTTAATGTCTAGTAAAATTTGATTTACCGAAGCAATGTGGTCTTCAAAATCGGGATGTGAAATATCTACCACATGAAGCAATAAATCGGCTTCTCTCACTTCATCTAAGGTACTTTTAAACGACTCAACCAATTGTGTGGGAAGTTTTCTAATAAATCCTACAGTATCGCTTAAAAGAAACGGTAAATTCTTAATTACGGTTTTTCTAACGGTAGTATCAAGCGTGGCAAATAATTTATTTTCTACAAACACGTCGCTTTTTCCCACGGCATTCATTAAGGTTGATTTACCCACATTGGTATAACCTACTAAGGCTACACGAACCATCGCTCCGCGATTGCTGCGTTGGGTAGCCATTTGTTTGTCAATTACTTTGATTTTATCTTTCAGTAACGAAATACGATCACGCACAATACGACGGTCGGTTTCAATTTCAGTTTCACCAGGACCGCGCATCCCGATACCTCCTTTTTGACGTTCTAAGTGGGTCCACATTCCGGTTAAACGAGGTAGTAAGTATTGGCATTGGGCTAATTCAACTTGTGTTCGTGCATACGATGTTTCGGCACGTTGCGCAAAAATATCTAAGATAAGATTGGTTCGGTCTAGTACTTTGCAATCTAATTCTTTAGTAATGTTTTTAGATTGTGAAGGGGTTAATTCGTCGTCAAAAATTACGGTTTTTATATCGTTGTCTTTGATGTAATATTTGATTTCTTCCAGTTTACCTGTTCCTACAAACGTTTTAGGATTAGGTTTATCCATTTTTTGGGAAAAGCGTTTTACCACCGTTCCACCAGCAGTGAAGGTTAAGAACTCCAATTCGTCAAGATACTCGTTTAGTTTATCCTCACTTTGGTTTTGGGTTATTATTCCAACTATAATTGATTTTTCAAAGTCAATAACTTCTTTCTCTAACATAATCTTTCTTTAAGAATACAAAGGTACAGATTTTCGGATAAACAAAGAGATAGTTGATTTTGTCACTTTTTATATTTAATTGTGGAGGCTTTAAATCTTTTTATGACACAAAAAAAGGCTATTCATTTAAGAATAGCCCTTTTCAATAGAAAAAATAACTTATTATTGGATTTCTATATTATCAATTTGCAAGTTATATAACGAGTTACTTCCAACTTTTAGAGCAAAGATATCACCTGTGTTTGAGTTGTTTATTGAGACATCAGAAAGGTTTAATGTAACTTTTACCCATTGACCATTAGTATCAATAGTTCCTGTGTAAGAATTAGTTCCATTATTGCTTGTGTTAAGTGCTGCTTTACTTAAGATTACAGCGCCTGTACTTAAATTGCCTACATTAAACACGTCATAATTAGTTGTTGTTGTTGATCGGTAAACATTCAAAGAAAGTGATTTAGCCGATGTTCCTTTTACCCAGAAAGTTATTTTCGTAGGATTTGCAGGAATCGTTCCACGAGCGGATGCTAAGATTGTAAACACATAATCATTTGCTGATGGCGTTCCATTTAAATGAAGCGAATTTGTGTTTAGAGTTCCTTGCCCTATACCTTGAACAGCGTAAGGTTTAAGACCAAAACTATTTATAGAGCTATTAAATGTTGTCCAGTTTTCAAAATCTGCCCCTAAGAACAATAAATTTGTTGGTGGTGTTGGATTTCCAGAAACACTTGTATCAACTCTAGCATCAGTTAAGTTTACATCATTTAGCGTTCTAATCATAAATTGATAAGTGCTACCAAATTTTGTTAGGACTCCTCTAATTTTCCCATTTCCGTTTGGCACATTGGTAGCTGCAAAAACCGCAAACTCACTAACTCTAACTATAATTTTTGCTCCAAACTCATCTGTAATTTCGTGATTTGTGGCACCACCTAAACTATTTAAAGTAGCATCATAGTATTTTTTACCAACTGAAGGATTAGTAAATTGAACTGCATTGAATTCAATCAACATGTTTAAATATTGGTCATTTTTTGCAGCTGAAATTGTTAAATTTTTCTTGATATCGTTTTCATTTACATCAGTACAAGAACGTAAAATAACATTCTTATACTCAACACCAGAAACTCTACCAACACCTGCATTATAAAGAGAACCAATAACAGTAGAACCGTTTTGTTTGTTGAAATAACGATTTTTGTCTAGTTTAATGGTTACTTTTCTGCCTGGTTCAAACTCTGTGTATAAGTTGTAATTATCAACAGGCATACTAAACCCTTTTAATCCGTCTAACGACATCATTGAAATCGATTTGTAGAAATTTCCGCCTTCATCACTTGATGTAACATAAGCTTCAATATAATCTACAACTGTTTCAGAGGTAGTATAAGGAACTGTTGTAGCAGTAGCACTATTTGTAATATCACTAACTTCCTTAGTTTTAGCGATTGTTACACAATCATTTGATAAATCTGGCACACCATAATCGTCCCCATTTACACAACTTGATAAAGTTGCTAAAATTACAGTTGTTACTATTAATTTAATATTTTTCATAGCTGTTAATTTTTAGTGATCTTAATATTGTCTAATTGTAAAGTAGTAGTTACTCCTGCTTTGCTTCCTGTATATTTAAAAGCAATTCTAACGTTGTTGCTTTCAATGGCGCTAATATCTATGTTTCCACTATTTACAAAGACATCATCTGCTGTTGGTGTTGTAAAAGTCAATGGTGTCCAAGTCGCTGTTGCAATTCCTGCTGTAGTTCCATTGTAGTTAGTTGAAATAAATGCAGTCAAAGGATAACCGTTTGAAAATCTTGTTTTAGTATTGAAATTTAAAATTTCCCCAGATGTTGACGTTAAATCAATAGCAGGTGTAATTAGCCATGTTACATCATTAGTTCCTGTAGCAGAATAGAAAGATGAAAATTCTGCATAAATGTTATTAGAAAAAGTTCTTGCATGCCATAAACGAGTTGCAGTTGCATTATAATTTACCCAACCTGTTAACGATATGGCAACTTCGTTTGAACCACTTCCGGTAGTTGAAGATTCAAAACCTTCATTAAAAGCATAACTATACACCGTAGGAATCACATAATCGTCATCTCCTACACAGCTTGTTAAAGAACTTGAAACAAGCCCTAACAAAAATATTGTTTTTAAAAATTTTATTTTCATTGTATATTTTTTTAGAAGTTGATGTAGAAGTTAACGAAGAACGTTCTTCCGTATCCGTAGAAATATTTTGAACCAAAAGAAGGAGTACCTCTTAGTTGATCAGCTTGTAAATCAGGGAAAGTTGCTTTTCTAGATTGCTCAAATCCACCTGTTTTGTACTGAATATCAAATACATTATTTACAGAGGCAAAGAAACCAACAGTGTTTCTGTTTGCTTTACTAATTCTCCACGATTTCCCTCCTGTTAAATTAACCAACGTAAAACTATCAAATTTTTCTTGTTTAAGAATAGCTCTAACGGTTTCTGGAGTAGCGCCAGCATAATTATCGCCTGTTGCATCATCGATACTAAAATTATCGGTTCTTAAAATGTTAGCAAAATCAACATAGCTGTTTGCTAAATAGTTAACATTTGCCCCGATCCACCAGAAATTAGGATCTCTGTATTCTAAGCCAAAAGAAGCGGCTGTTTGCGGCATACCTGGTTGGTGATAATTTTTGATGTACACGGTTCCAAAATCAGTTAATGAATTGTTTCCGGCAGCAGCTAATGCATCATCGTTTGTTTTTAATCTTGCGTTGTCTGAAAAGATATATTGCCCGTATGAAGCAGCAGCAGTTGCTTTAATGGTTGAAGTAATATTATATTCTAAACCAAGTTCTACACCCATATTTTGTTTGTCAATTCCTGATACAATTTCACTTACAAAAGTGTCTTCATCTCCACCATCATCGCTTCCAATTCCTTCTCCGTAAAAGAATGAAATTTCAGTAGCATCTTGAATTTTTGTATAAAAACCAGTCAAACGCGCTTTTATCTTTGGTGTTTTTAAGATGTAACTTGCGTCTGCACTAGTAACTCTTTCGCTTTGAATATCTGGAGTAATTACATTGTTAAGTCGTGCATTAGAGAAAGTATTTCTTAAACTTGGTGCTTTAGTTTGATATAACCCGTTGAAATCAAAATAATTTCTTCCGTTTAATTTATAGGTTAAGCCTCCTTTAAAACCAAAGTTTTCAAAAGTGATGCTATTTCCTTTTCCATATGAATTATCGGCATAGATTCCGTTTTTGTATAAACCTTCTCTTTGATATTCTGTTCTAGAGAAGTTTTGTGCTAAATAAAAATCAACTTTGTCATATGTAAATTTAAATTGAGTAAAACCGTCAAAAGTTAACGCGTGTAATAAGTAGTTGTAACCATACGTTTGATTTTCGCCTATTTGTCTGTTCGGATTATTTAAATCAGATTGCCCTGCATTTCCTGAATAAAACGGATCAATATCAAGGAAGTATTGACCTCCCATAAGATCAAGTAAATTTTGGTGATTGTGTGAACGTAATTTTCTCACATTAACTCCAGCATTTAACACAATATTGTCTGATAAACTTGAGTTAATGATAGAATTGACATTCAGTAAATTGTCATCAGTTCGGTCTTCATATAACACATAAACGCTTCTTCCAGGGAAGGCGCTATTTTGATTGGCGATATACATAGCATTCCAGTCGATTTGACTATTTCCTCTAAAAGTGTCTCCAATTTGTGTCAATTGGCTTGGCGTATATCCTCCTAAGTTACTGAAATAACTTGGTAAATTTTTATAATAGGTTGGATCTGGATTATTTCCCAATTGATAATCTAATCTAGAATTTCCAATGGTTCCAGTTTGAAAAGCAACATTGGTATTTAATGATGTTTTTTCAGATAATTTCCAATAGTGCGATAACATTACTATTGGTTCTTCAACGTCTTTATCTCTAGAATTACGCTTTTTACCATCTTGCCATCCCCAATGTGAATTGTATTTAATTCCCATTAAATTATTAACCTCTTGAGTGTTTGGCGACGATTTTCCTCTGCTATTTTGAGCATACATAGCAGTTAAGTTTAAGCTGTGTTTGTCGTTTATTTTTTTCTCAACACTTGCAAATAAAGAATTGGCTGCATAATCTGTTCCTTCAAAATAACCTTCTTGTGCCCATCTTCTTGATGCAGAAACCACAAAGGCCCATCCGTCTTTGTCCATACCCGAAGCGAAGGTTCCCATGGTTCTCCAACTGTAATTTGTGTTGGTACCCGACATCGAAATTCTAGATCCTGGTCTGTAAAATGAAGCTCTAGTGTTAATTTCTTGTGTTCCTAATGCACTACCAAAAGTATAATCAGACGGCGCAGAACCCATAGTAAATTCTTGGTTTCTTGTAGCATCATTTAAACCACCCCAGTTACTCCATTGTGGTCTTCCGTCATACAATTTATTCATTACAATACCATTAATCATGGTAACGCCATATTCATTATCTAAACCTCTAATTCTAAAACGTGATTGACCCCAGTTAAAAGCAGCTGCTTGTTGATAAGCATCTCTCGTAGCTTGCAATAAACCCGAGGTGCTTTCAGAACCACTATTATCATCTCCTAAGTCATTTTCAGTGATGGTAACTAAACTTAATTGTTGTTCAGAAGTAATATCTTCTTCTAAAACAATTGTTCCTAAGTCAATGGTTTCGCCTGTAAACGGATCAAGCGTTAAACTTTGTTGATTGTATCCATTAGATTTAATCACCAATACTTGTGCCCCAGAAGGCAAAGCTTGAAAAACAAAGTTCCCCTCAAAATCAGTTAAGGCAGACTGGTTGTTGCTTTGAATAGTAGCTACAACATTTTGTAGTGGTTTTTGACTTTTTGCATCGACAACCTTCCCTTTTAAGGCAGGGTTTTGCTGAGCAAAAACAAAAACAGCTTGTAGCACTAGTAATGCGCTCAATACAAGTTTTTTCATAAAGAATATTAAAATTAATACTAATTTAAAGTTAAGTCGTTCAAAACTTAACAGCTTACAAATGTATAAATTTTAATAATATTATCTACCTTTGACCTTGCTTTTTATATTAACCATAACCATAACATAACTTTCCGTATGAAAATAAAGCACTACATATCGGTTTTTATTACTCTTTTATTATTAAATAATGTATTTGCTCAAGAGAAAAAATTTAAAGTGCACACGGTTGCCTTTTATAATTTTGAGAACTTGTTTGACACTATTAACGATCCTGATACTTATGATGAAGAATACACCCCATCGGAAGGCTGGACTTTAAAAAATTACAAAAAGAAGTTAGACAATCTAAGCAGAGTTCTTATTGAATTAGGCACAAGTGATGCTCAAAAAAAATGCGCCAGTAATCATTGGTGCGTGTGAAATTGAAAACAGAAGAGTATTAGAAGACTTAACTAAACACCCAACACTCATTAATAAAGGATATAAAGTCGTGCATTTTGATTCCCCTGATAAGCGTGGTATCGATGTTGGCTTTTTGTATCAAGAAAAATATTTTCAACCCATAAGTTATATCAATGTGCCTTTATATGTTTACGAAAACCAAACTGCATCTGATAAAAAAGAAAAAAAAGAAGGTGAAGAAACAGACGATAAAGGTTCTATAGATGCAAAGACCAAACGTATTTATACTCGTGACCAACTTTTAGTTACGGGTTTATTAGACGGAGAAGAAATAAACATCATTGTAAATCACTGGCCTTCACGTTCTGGTGGCGAAAAAAGAAGTAGTCCTTACCGTGAAGCGGCGGGTAGATTGAATAGAAAGATAATAGATTCTATTATCAAAATTAATCCAAAAGCAAAAATCATTACGATGGGCGATTTAAATGATGGTGCTTATAACAAGAGTGTAAAAGAAGGAATTGGCGCCAAACTTAAAAAAGAGGAACTAAAAAAACCAGCGGATATTTTCAATCCGTTTGAACAAATGGCAAAGGATGGTCATGCGTCATTGTTCTATAGAGATTCTGGCGATATTTTTGACCAAATAATGGTGAGCGAACAATTCATTTCTAAAGATAAAAATGATTATGCAACCTTTAAGTACTGGAAAGCGGGTGTTTATAACAAACCTTTTCTCATTCAAAAAACCGGTCAATATAAAGGGTATCCACTCCGAAATCAAAACGGCGTTCCAGGATACTCCGATCACTTCCCCGTTTACATTTACTTGGTACAAGAAGTAAAATAAATAAAAATAAAAGGTTAGTTTGTAACAAAAAGTACAGCTAACCTTTTTTCTTTTTAGTAACTTTACCTTTTAAACAAAAACACAATGGCAACGGCTAAACCCTTTAACTTGCAAAAGTGGATTAATGAGAATAAAGACTTATTAAAACCACCAGTTGGCAACAAAAATATTTATGTAGCATCTGACGATTATATTGTGATGGTTGTGGGTGGGCCCAATGCTCGAAAAGACTATCATTACAACGAAACCGAAGAATTATTTTACCAATTAGAGGGTGAAATTACGGTGTATATTCAGGAAGAGGGTGAGAAGAAAGCCATGAAACTTTCGGCTGGAGACATGTACTTGCATCCTGCAAAAATACCCCATTCGCCTGCAAGAACCGAAGGATCGATAGGTTTAGTAATCGAAAGAAAACGCGCCGGAAAAGGTTTTACCGATGGTTTACTTTGGTTTTGCGACAATTGCAATCATAAATTACACGAAGTCTATTTTGAATTACACGATATTGAAAAGGATTTTCTACCACATTTCACTGAATTTTTTACTTCTGAAGAAAAAAGAACGTGTAAACAATGTGGTACAGTAATGGAAACCAATCCAAAGTATACCAAATTGTAACACAAAGTCACACAGAGATTTTCACAAAGATTCACAAAAAAATAATCTGTGATAATCTGTGAAATCTGTGGCAAATAATAACACCAAGAGTATACCCTTGAGTCCTTAGCGCCTTCTTTGTGTTCCTTGTGGTTAAAAATATATTTTCTACCTTTGAAAAAAATTCAACAAAAACAC
>Ga0247722_10002047_pt1 | contig 10671 bp, 10 predicted proteins | sample MSEWelMarce3H_FC_FD_189094 | JGI IMG/M metagenome (GOLD analysis project Ga0247722, IMG submission 189094) | Subsurface sediment microbial communities from gas well in West Virginia, United States - MSEEL Well Study Marcellus 3H_FC | ecosystem: Environmental > Terrestrial > Deep subsurface >...
ACGGTTTCTGCTGAAAATGGCGGTGATCTGGACTTTATTACTAAAGGTGTGATGGAACCAGAATTTGAAACTGCTGCATACGCTTTGGCGAAGTCAGGTGATTTATCTGCCGTGGTAAAAACGTCTTTTGGTTATCACATCATTCAACTAACTGAAGTCGAAACGGCCAAAGTGAAAACAATTGATGAAGTGAAAGCAACAATTGTCGCGGCGATTAAGACCGAAAAATCAGCCGAAAAATTTGCTGAGTTACAGCAAAAATTGGCGGAAGTGAGCTTTGAAGTTGCGGACAATTTGGAAGAGGCAGCTACAGCTGTTGGCGCTAAAGTTCAAAACGCAGCATTGTTTAGTCGGGCGTCAGCGTCTGGTGTACTGAATAATCCGAAGTTCCTTGATACTGTGTTCAACGCTGACTTTATTAGCGCAGGAACAAACAGCGAAGTGGTTGAGCTGGGGCCACAGCATGTTGCTGTCGCGCGTCTGGTTGAACATTTGCCAGCAAAAAACAAATCGTTTGAAGACGTTAAATCTGAAGTCCAAACAGCTTATGTTGCTGAGCAAGCTGCAGAGTTAGCTCAACAAAAAGCCGCTGCGCTGCTCAAAGAATTACAAGCTGGTAAAGCCATTAGTGAACTGGTCACAGCAAATGCTCTGACACTGGAAAACTCTGTTGCGACGCCGCGTTTTGGTGGCAGTTTGAGCGCTGAGGTTCGCACTAAGGCGTTTGAACTGGCCAAGCCAACTAAAGACAAAGCAGTCAGTTTTGGTAGCACTAAGTTGCAAAATGGCGATGCCGCGCTGGTGTTGGTGAGTAAAGTCACTGATATTCCAGCTCAAGGCGAGCCTGGTCAAGCGGAACTAGATAATTTGGCTAACCAGTTGAGTCAGTCACATTTCGCCATTGTACAAAAGGCGTTGCGTGAGCGTGCTGAGATCAGCCGTAACCTCGCGGTGTTAACCGCATCGACTGAACAGCAGTAACCTTTAGGTGTTGATGAAAAGCCGGCTGATGCCGGCTTTTTTATGCGTGCGCTGGGCACGGCGCGTTGCGCACGAGCACAACCAGATTGACTGTGGTAATCAAACTGGTGACTTGGACGTGCAAGTTCTCTCCGCACCCGGCAAGTGCTCATAGGTCGGACTGGCGTTCCAGATCCGCTCAGTTGCAGCCTACCCGAATCTCCAATGATTTTGGGTATAACTGCATCAAAGCCAGTCACACCGCCCATTGTCTCTGGACCACCCAGCAGTGTAAAAGCTGTCAGACATGAACGCATTCGGTGCGTTAGCAGTTTTTATCGCCCGGCCAGGGCAGCGGCTTTGAATGGATTAATACTGCACACTGTTCATTAATTTGCGGCTGTATTCATGTGTGGGATTGGCAAAGACGTCCGGAGTTGGGCCATAGTCGAGACATTGGCCACGATGCAGCACCATGGTTTGATCTGCGAAATGACGAACTAAGCGCAATTGGTTGGTGATAAGCAGGTAGGCGATACCGGTGTTTTGTTGTAACTCCAACAACAAATTGACGATTTGCGCACGGAGTGAGGGGTCTAGAGCCGTCAGTGCCTCATCGAGGATCAGTACTTTCGGATCCAGAATGAGTGCGCGGGCCAACGCGACCCGTTGTAGCTGCCCACCCGAAAACATATGCGGATAATAGTTTCCGTGTTCATTTAACAGGCCAAGTAAGCGTAATGTTTGACTAATTTTCTGTTCACGTTGCTCAAAACTCAGCACTGTACTGTAGCGCAGCACCGCGTGCAGGATCTCAGCTATTTTCTGATTCGGGTTGAGTGAACGTGCCGCGTCTTGAAAGATATAACGGATGAATTGATTGGTCTTACGATATTCGCTGCAATTTATTTGATTGCCTGCATACCAAATCTCACCTTGATCGGGCTGTTCAATGCCCACTAGGAGTTTTGCCAGTGTACTTTTGCCTGAACCGGTTTCACCAACGACAGCCAGAGTTTCGCCAGATTGCAGCGTAAAATTAACGCCAGCTAACGCCACTACTTCTTTGTGATTAAACAGACCGGTCGCTTTGCGGTACGTTTTGCCAAGATTACGGACTTCTATTAAATCACTCATCGTCATTAGTCCGTAATATTGGAAAATGGCAGCTGTAAAAATGATTGTGATGGCGCTCGAGTTGTGGTGTTTTTACGCACTCTTTGCGCGCATTTGGGCAGCGGGGCCCCAATCTACAGCCAATGGGTAAGTGCTGTAATGTTGGAATACTGCCGTGTAATGCATAGAGTTGTTGTTTAAATGCAAGATCTGGTTGAAATTCAGGTACGCTGCGGATCAATGCGTCTGTATATGGATGCCGTGGGTTTTGCAGCAGTGTCGCTGTGTCACCAGCTTCTACAAGTTGACCGCAATACAACACACTGAGAGTGTCGGTACTTTTGGCTACAGTTTCTAGTTCATGGCTGATGAGTAGAATTGATGTGCCCTTGAGTTGATTAAAACTGGCCAATAGACGAAACAATTGTGCTTGAGTTGTACTTTCGAGCGCCGTAGTAGGCTCGTCAGCGATCAATAGTTTTGGGTCTTTAGCAATTGCCATTGCGATTGAAATTTTTTGGCAGACCCCTTCAGACAGCTGATAGGGGTAGCTATTCAACACTGATTGATGGTCACGGATGCCCACTTTATGCAGTAAATTTATGGCGCGTTTGCGGCGGAAATAGCCACGTTGCCACCAAGATATGCCTTCAACTAAGTGATCTGGCACTGACTCCGCCAGCTGTTCACCGATGAGTGCGGTGGGGTCCATGCTGCGGCTAGGTTCTTGGTAAATCATTGCAATGTCACGGCTGATGATTTCGCGTTGACGCCGATAAGGTAGTCGCATTAAATCTTCACCACACCAACTAAATCGGTCGGCAGTGATGTGCCAACGTTCATGCAGCACACCCATTATCGCTTTTGCAATTAAGCTTTTACCAGAACCAGATTCGCCAACTAGGCCTCTTACTTCACCTTCTTTGAGCGATAAGTTCACGCGGTCAACAGCACGGACGATGCCATCCGGTGTCTCTAATTCTAAAGTGAGGTTGCGGATATCTAATAATTGCATCAGCTGCCCCGCCGTTTTTTCATCGCTTTGTGCAGACCATCACCAACCAAATTGATTGACAGCACTGTGATAAAAATGAGTAAACCAGGCAAGGCGACAGTCCAAGGCGCGAGATAAATCGAGTCTAAAGCGTCAGCAACCATGCTACCCCATTCCGGTGTCGGCGCCTGTGCGCCTAAGCCGAGGAAACCCAGCGCAGCAATATCTAGAATGGCGGTGGATAGTGCCATGGTAAACAACAATGATAAGGGCTCCCATAAGTTGGGAAGAACGACCGACCACAAAATCTGCCAGTTATTGGCGCCATCGAGTCGGTATGCGACGACGTAATCCTGCTTTAATTGTTCCTGAATGGCATTGCCAACCCCATGGATGAATTGGGGCAGTAATGCCAACATAATCGCCCAGATGGTGTTTAACAGACCAGGACCAAGCACGGCAACTATAACGATGGCGAGCAACAGACTTGGTATCGTCAGTGCGAGGTCGAGTAAGTGGTTAAAGATGCTCGATTGGACACCGCGCGTCATCCCAGCTAGTGCACCTAATAACAGGCCAATCAGCATCGATCCACATACCGCCAGTATTGCCAGACCAAAGCTGTAACTTGCACCTAGCATTAGCCTTGACATTAAATCCCGCCCCAAGTCGTCAGTACCAAATGGATAGGATACTAAACCACTGCCTTGCCACGATGGTGCCAGCAGCAACAACTCAGCATTTTGCTGGTAGGGGTCGTGCGGACTGATAAAGGGGCTTATCACAGCCAGCAGCAGTAACACTGATAAAATGATCAAACCAAACAAGGCAAAGTGCTGCGGCACAAAATGTTTCCACAGCAGCTGATACGGCTTTTTATTGTATTCTTCGTAATATAAGCGCAGCTTTTTCATCAGAGCTTCCGTGCCAGTGGGTTAAACAGCGTGTGCACTATCTCTGTCAGCATGTTTACACAAATGACTAGACTTGAGACTACTAATAATCCGGCTTGTATTGCTGGGTAATTACGTTGGTAAATACTGTCAATTAACCATTGGCCGATACCGGGCCAGGAGAAGATTACCTCGGTTAGCATGGCTAAAGTGATCAGAGAACTAAATTGCAAACCAACTTGACGTGTCACAGGCAGTAGCGCATTACGTAGACCATGGCGGTACAACACTTGGCCGCGTGACAGCCCTTTGGCCCGGGCGGTTTTGATATAGTTTTGGTCAAGGACATCAACCATCGAATGGCGCACAAAACGAATCATGACGTTGGTTGGATAACTGGCCAGAATCAAAGTCGGTAGCGTCAGGTGTAATAAGGCATTGTATGCGGCCGCGCTGCGGTCAATCTGTGGCGCCAGCAAAATATCGATAAAGATAAAACCGGTTTGTGCCGGTACTTCAAACAAGACGCCAAGTCGGCCAGACGTTGGTAGCCAGCCGAGTTGCAGGGAAAATAGCATAATACAAATCAAGGCAAGCCAAAAAACCGGCATCGAGTAGCCCACCAATGCAACGCTGGATATGCACTTGTCCAATAAGCTGTCTTTTTTCACAGCAGCGAGCAAGCCAAGCGGAATGCCAACTAACAGGCTTAGGCACAGGGCGTAGGAGGTTAATTCCAGCGTAGCTGGCAATACTTTACCAATTTCCGTTAAAACACTTTGTTGGCTGGAAAAAGACAAGCCCCAATCGCCAGCGAATAAGCGGCGATTGTATTCAATATATTGCTGCCAAATACTTTGGTTCAGGCCGAGCGTTTGCTGCAGCTCTTGATGCTGTTCGGGTGAAATGTCACGCAGGCCGGTTAAATTGCTGACCAAATCACCGGGGAATAGGTAATTTAAACTAAAAACAAAAATTGTTAATGCAACAAAAACAAAGCCAAGTAAAAACAGGCGACGCGCGAGATAACGTAAGATCATGGTGTTTTCCCGGCATTTACAAAACTAATCCCGCCATAAGGATTAATACTGACGCCCGTTACTTTATGATTTTTGACTTGAAAACGTTTCGAATGTGCGATAGGAACCAATGGCATCTGTTCTTGCAGATATTGCTGGGCGGCCAGATAGTAACTGCGGCGCTGCGGGACGTTGGTTGTTTGAAGTGCACTTGCAATAAATTGATCAAACTGGGGGTCGCACCAATTTGCTCTATTACTGCCAGATACGGCAGCGGCACAACTTAATAACGGTCGTAGAAAGTTATCGGGATCCGCATTGTCAGCCGACCACCCAATCAATACTGAATCGTGTTCACCTTGGCCAAGTTTACGGCGAAATGTATTCCATTCGTACGACACTATGCGTGCTTTAATCCCAATAGCTCGCAAATCCGCTTGGATGAGCTCAGCCATTTTTTGTGCATTTGGATTATACATGCGCTGTACCGGCATTGCCCAAATATCAAGGCTAAAACCGTTTGGATAGCCAGCTTCTTCGAGTAACTGGCGGGCTTTTACCGGATTAAAACCTTCAGGAGCGTTTTGTTTGCGATAAGCCCAGGAGTTTGGCGGGAGTACCGACGTCGCTTCCTCAGCCTGACCAAAATACACCGCTTGCATAATGTTTGGCTTATTCACCGCAAGGGCTAATGCTTGGCGCACTTTTACTTGATTAAACGGTGCTTTTTGTGTGTTGAAAGCCCAAAAACCGACGTTCATACTCGTTTGCTGATCAACGCGAAAATCGCTGCGGTTGGATAACATTTCAAGCTCGGCCAAACGTGGTATCGGTGCGACGTCACATTCCTGTGTTAACAGTTTGGCTAGGCGCTTGGTATTGTCAGGCACAATATCAACGACTAATTGCGTTAAAGAACCGTGTTCACGCCAGTATGCCGTATGTCGATAATAGCGGATCAACACATCTTTTTGATATTCACGAAACACAAATGGCCCGGTACCAATTGGCAATAGGTCGAGATTTAGTTTTTCATTTCGTTGCACCAGTTGGGCGCCATATTCCGCCGATAAAATAGCTGAAAAATCAGTCGCTAATACCGATAGGAATGAACTGTCCGGTTGATTCAGTTTAAATTCGACTTCGTCAGGACTAACTGCCGTTACGCTTTGAACCCTATGACGCCAATCGATACTGTCAAAATATGGATATTCAATAGCGGTCTGGAAAAAAGGGTGGTCGAGCAATAACATCCTGTTAAAGGTGAAGGTCACATCTTCTGCATTTAGTGGACGTGCCGGAGTGAAATACTTCGTTTGATGAAACTGCACATCGCTGCGTAATTTAAAACGATAGGATAAACCGTCTGCACTTACTTGCCAGCTTTGGGCGAGGGCGGGTTTTAGTGATCCATCATTTGGATCAATATCCAACAGGCGGTCGTATAAATGCTGGCTGATGGCATCAATGGTAGTGCCAGACGTGACCAGTTGCGGATTAAACGTTTCTGGTGAACCTTCGGCACAATAGACTAAGCCATTGGCACCATGAGTAGCAGGGGCCGGTTGGCAAGCTGTCAACCACAACACAAGGCTGAGGCTACCAATACGGCAAAGGGTTACATTCATTGTTGGCTGTCTAACAGTTTGTATTTTTTCATATATCCACGCAGTTGATGATACGTCAGATTCAACGCGTCTGCAGTCTTTTTCTGATTGTATTGGCAAGCCGCCAATGCCTGCTTGATTAAGGTTACTTCATAATTTTCCGACAGAATTTTAAAATCTTGCGCTTGTGAAAAATCAAACTGTGTCTGGGAATGGTTGTGTGATGGCGCTATAAATTTAGGCTGAGTTGCTGCTTCGGCCGCGGGCGCTACTGCAGCAACTTGCGGGGCAAGTTGACGATCGAGTGTTCTAACACGCGACAGCGGGCGAAACGGCGATTCAAATGGGTCAAACAAAATGTTGTGCACTGGCACATAAGGGTTATTAGTGCGATAGACACTGCGCTCAACCACGTTTTTCAGCTCTCGGACATTGCCGGGCCAATCATAATCCATCAACTGACGTTTTGCTTTTTCGCTAAATCCGCTAAATAGCTCAAAGTTGAGTTCACGCGCCATATTAATGGCGAAGTGCTCAGCCAGTTGCATAATATCTTCTTGCCTATCGCGCATTGGTGGCAGTGTAATGACATCAAAAGCAAGGCGGTCTAATAAGTCGGCCCGAAATTCACCACGCTCTGCCATCCCAGGCAAATCTTCGTTGGTGGCACAAACAAGCCGCACATCAACTTTGATCGGTCGACTACCACCAACCCGCTCGAATTCGCCATATTCGATAACTCGGAGCAATTTCTCTTGCACTAATCCGGGAGTATTGGCGAGCTCATCAAGAAATAGCGTACCGAAATTCGCGCGTTCAAATCTGCCTTCGTGGCGTTTACTGGCACCAGTAAAAGCGCCCGCTTCATGGCCAAACAACTCACTTTCTAGCAGGTTTTCATTTAATGAGGCGCAGTTCAGCGTGAGGTAGTTTTGATCCCAGCGCTGGGATAGATAATGGAGACGAGCAGCAATCAATTCTTTGCCCGTGCCGCGCTCACCGATGATTAGCACGGGTTTGTTCAGCGGCGCGATTTGCGACACCTGATCCAAAACGTTCAGAAAACTGTTAGATTGGCCAATCAGATTGTCTTGTTGAAATGCTCGTGCCATTGGGTTGCCATTTAGTGGTCTAATTTACTAATTAGTAGTCTATTTTAAAAACCATCGAGACAGTAGCGTTTTTGAAAAATAAATAAATTAATTAAAATCAATGCGTTATGTTCGATTTCAAAGTTGGCAAGGATCCTGAATAAGAATATCTGACTCAATCAGACATCAAACGAGGTAAACATTATGGGTATTTTCTCTCGCTTTTCAGACATCGTAAATTCAAATATAAACGCTCTGTTGGACAAGGCTGAAGATCCGGAAAAAATGGTTCGCCTGATCATTCAGGAAATGGAAGATACATTAGTCGAAGTGCGTTCAACCTCTGCCAAAACCATCGCAGAGAAAAAAGAATTACAACGGGTAGTCAGCCGTCTGGAAGAAGATGTTGCCGACTGGCAAGGTAAAGCCGAATTGGCGCTGAGCAAAGATCGTGACGACTTAGCCCGCTCAGCATTAGTGGAAAAACAAAAAGCAGCAGATCAAGCAAGTGCAGTAAATGCTGATATTGCAAATTTAGATGGCCATATCAGTAAGTTACAAGACGAAGTGTCGCAATTGCAGGAAAAGCTGGCCGATGCAAAAGCTCGCCAGAAATCGATGCTGATGCGCCAACAAACAGTTGCTTCTCGTTTAGAAGTAAAGAAATCTTTGGATAGCACGCGTTTAAATGATGCGATGTATAAATTTGAACGCTATGAGCAAAAGATCGACAATCTTGAAGCTCAAGTCGAATCTTACGACTTAGGTAAGAAGACTTTACGTGATGAGTTTGCTGAGCTGGCGTCACAGGACAAAATTGACTCTGAATTAGCCGCGCTCAAAGCGAAAATGAACAACGAGAACAACGCCTGATTTTCAGGCGTTTCTGGAGCCTAAGATGGATATTACCGAAGCTTTTGCGATCCCGATGATCATCTTTATGATCTGTGTGGCGCCAATCTGGATCATTATGCATTACCGCAGTAAACGTAAAATTTCAGAAGGCCTGTCAGAGCATGAACTGGCGCAACTGAATGATTTGTCCGCTAAAGCGGAGCGGATGGCCGACCGCATTAAGACGCTGGAGGCTATTCTCGATGCGGACGCACCAAACTGGAGGCGGAAACATGAGTAATAAACGTCGCGAGTTGTTGCGGGATGACCGCAACGGCAAAATTGCCGGGGTATGTGCCGGCATCGCCGACTACTTCGGCTGGGAACTGTGGTTAGTTCGAGTGGTTGTCTTAGCGTCTGTGTTGCTTGGCTTTGGTGGTATTTTGCCTGTGTTGTATTTGGTGGGCTGGATAGTACTGGAGAAAAAATCGGTCGCGGAGCGTCGCAGTGGCGAACCAGTTACACCGATCGCTGAACGTCCGGTTGAAGTAAAAACCCGAGTGTGGCAGCGCGGCGAAGCGCCGCCACGCGCGCTGAACCATTTGAAACAGCAGTTCGATACGATTGAGTATCGGTTGCGTGACATGGAAACTTATGTCACTTCGAGTAAGTTTCAATTACATCGCGAGTTTAACAAACTGTAAGTTTTGGTGAACCCAATTCACTCATCGTTGGAAACTGCTGAACAATGGAATTTCATCTGCCAGGCCGAGCCAAAGAGTTTGGGCAACGTCTGGCCAATCAACATGTGCGTGTTGGCGTTACCGGAGTCAGTGGTGCAGGTAAAACTGCATTCCTGACGAGTCTTATCCATCAGTTGACTCAACCACAACAGCAGCAATTGCCGTTTTTTGAAGTCATGCACCAGCGGCGCTTTCTCGGTGGCTCCATAGTGCCAAACCTAGTTAGTGAGCGTGCCCGTTTTCCGTTCGAACTCAACTTACAGCAGTTACAGCGTGGACAGTGGCCTGCATCGACCACTGCGTTAAGTCAGATCACCCTGCAGTTGCGTTACCAGCCGCTCAATCCAATTAAACAAAAGTTGTTGGATTGGCAAACCTTAACCGTAGAAATTACCGATTATCCCGGAGAATGGTTACTCGACTTGCCAATGTTACAACTCGATTATGCTGGGTGGTGCCGGAGTATATGGTTGATGTTGGACACCGACGAGCTGCAACAGCTAGCGCAGCCGTTTCGTCAGCAACTGCTGCAAGCGACGACTACCGCTGAACCATTAGTACTGCAGCAATTAACTGACAGTTATCAGCTGTTGCTGCATACACTAAAACAGCGACAGCTTGCGGTGATCCTGCAGCCAGGCCGTCTGTTACGACCAGCTGAATTGGCAGGGGCGCCTTTATTACAGTTGTTCCCGTTACTGCCAGAGCAGCTTATGCAGCACTCGCCACTGCAGCAGCAGCTCACGAAAAATTTCGAAGACTATCAACGTAAAGTCGTCACACCCTTTTATCGAGATTATTTTTCTGGACTGGATCGGCAAGTGATCTTGGCCGATTGTCTGGGCGCTTTGAATCGCGGATATCACGCACTGACTCAACTGCAGCAAGCATTAATGTTAATTATGCAGCACTTTTCTTATGGTCCGGAGAGTTGGTGGCGTAGGGTTATTAAGCCGCGGATTGATAAAGTGCTTTTTGTTGCCTCCAAGGCCGATATGTTAACGCCGGATCAGCATCGGAATTTGTTATTGTTGTTGCAACAAATGCTACAGCAGCCACTGTACCAGCAGCGATACCAGCGTTGTGACACCGAAGCGTTAGCATTGGCTGCCGTGGTCAGTTCTGAACTGGGCCAAGTGCAGAGCGCTGCTGGTATCAAGCCTTGTTTGCGCGGTCGCTTAGTCAGTAATGGCGAGTTACACACGCTGTATCCGGGTGAAGTGCCGTTATCAATGCCTTCACCACAACTGTTTGCCCATCATCAGTTTGCGTTTCCAGATTTTTTACCGCTACTGCAGCCTGGTCAGGCAGTGCCAGCGCAACTGAGAATGGACCAAGCACTACAGTTTTTACTGGGAGATCACTTGCGGTGAAAGAACTCAAAACGGCCGAACACTTCGCTGACTCCGATTTC
>Ga0247722_10002049_pt1 | contig 10669 bp, 5 predicted proteins | sample MSEWelMarce3H_FC_FD_189094 | JGI IMG/M metagenome (GOLD analysis project Ga0247722, IMG submission 189094) | Subsurface sediment microbial communities from gas well in West Virginia, United States - MSEEL Well Study Marcellus 3H_FC | ecosystem: Environmental > Terrestrial > Deep subsurface >...
CATATATACAATATACAATATAATACAATACCCCTCCCCATCATTCATGTCGTCGGCATTTGTGAAGGACTACAGTTTTAACAACCTCTCGCGCATTGGCGAGGACGGCTGCAGTTTAGGGCAGCGCGGCATTCAAAACACCGAAGCCTCCAGCTACATGCTGCAAAACTTCTTTTCCAACGACTGCTCCATGAAGCGCCCCATTGAGTTCGCAACCAGCCAGCCCAGCGTGAACTTCACCGGCGGACACCAAGTCGGTGCCGGCGGCTGCAACATTGACACCAACTCGCAGCTGCTCATCGGCGGCAGCGCGCTCACCCACCCCCGATGCCGCATCAGCCTGTTTCAACGCCCCTTTGCCACGGTGCCGTTCCTGGGACGCGGACAGTCCAACCCGTATTTAGAGTCGCAGCTGCAGCAGGGCGACTACTTGACCAACAAGCGCAGCGTCAACCTGCTGTCCGAGCAGCAAATGTCGTGCAATTACCCGCTCATTCAGTCCATCGCTTCCACCGTTACGAATCCCGCCAACTTGGTGGAAGGCGTGGCCCAGGACGGCTGGGTGCGCGGCGGTGCCTCGTCCCGCGACATGTTCTACGACACTCCACAGTGCAAATACTAAATTGCCAATTATCCATTGTATTATCCCAAAAAAAATAATTTAAAACATATGCCATGCAAGTATGTATTGAATTTAAAATAAAAACGTGTCACAGCACCATGTACATCACCGATTTTGTATGTACTTACAAAGAGTTGGAGGACGCGGAAGCCAATTCCGACATGCTGTACCAGGCGCAGTTCCTGCAAGTGTTTGGAATCACGGACTACCGTGACGACGCCATAAACGCCGGGTTGGAATTGATTAAGACAAAAGCGGACGAAGTGCCGGAACTGAAGGCGCTCGTCATGCAGCACCCCTACAACACACCGGGTACCCCATTTGACGAGTTGTTGCCGCTCATGTTTGCGTACCCCCTGTTGGACGTGTTCCATTTGTGCATGATTGACGCCGTTGCAACCGGGCACATTTCAACTGCCTCCAAGGCCAAGGTGTTGCGCGCATATGATGCACTGAAGTAGCAAGTAGCGTGTGTTGCATTCATTGCTATTATTACTTTGGCATCCAAAAAATATAATATAATGATATTAATAATAAATTAATAAATAGTTCATAATCAGACACCCCAGTCACACTTTCTAAATGGCATCCACACGAAACAAAAACACGTCCTCAAATTACTGCTTGGAACAACGCATGACCACTCAATCATTCAAGTACTTGGAATATAAGAACGGCGCATCGGGTGCGGCTTACAGTCCCGCCATTCCGTGCATGGGCATCATACCGAGCCAAATGCCGCGCGAAGCATTCTCCCGCAACTCGGTGGATATTGAGTCCGCCCTGTTCGGCATCAACTCCACCAATTTAGTGGAACCGCAGCAACCCGTGGTTCCTAACCTCACCAAGCTCCCGGAAGTTTCGTTCTTTGGGCGCATGCAACTCGTCATGCCCGACCCGCTCGTGGTTGAAAAATCGCAGCGCCCGTTCCCCACACCAAACTAATTGCCCAATTGCACAATTGTCAAATGCGATGGACATCATTATAAAATTATATCTATTAATTTTATAATCGCTCTGATGTCAATTAGTTTCAATCAATTGAATGGAACAACTGTGAGTGACCCCGGCGGAAACACCACGCTCGGAACGTTTAGCTTGCAGGACCCGCGCGGATTGAACAACACGGCCGTGGGGTACGGGGCACTGCGACAAAATGCGCCGACGGCCCAACACAACACCGCCATCGGGTTGAACGCGCTTTCAAAAAATACCGGCAGTGACAACCTGGCCATTGGAGAGAATGCGCTGCACAATCATGCGATACCTTCCGCAATCCAAACCGGCAGCAACAATCTGGCCGTTGGCAACAACGCAATCCAATGCAACACTACCGGCAACTTCAATGTCGTATTGGGAAACCAAGCGCTCAACAATAACACGAGCGGGTCTCAAAACACAGTGGTCGGAACAGGGGGCGCATATAACAATACCACCGGAAACACAAATGCTGCGCTGGGGTATAACGTCATGTTAAATAATACGTCCGGGTCAGACAATGTGGCAGTTGGAAGTGGCGCATTGAGCAGCAATCAAACCAGCGATAGCAACGTGGCGATCGGTCACAGGGCAATGCAATCACATGCGTCGGGGAACGGAAACATCGCAATCGGCGACCTTGCGCTTGCTGCCAGCACAAACGGACGCGACAATGTCGGGGTTGGACGCCAAACGTCTGCAAACAACAAAAATTCGTGCATTTTGCTGGGGAACTACGCTCAAACGCTCAACAATTTCGAGCTGGCCTTGAGCGGAATCAACATGGTTGGGCCGATTACTCCAGCCCCTGCAATAGTTGGATACATGCCAATACGGATGAACAGTTACAGCATCGGGAATACCCCCGGGGTTCCATTTCAGCAATACTACATTCCGGTGTATGCCGGGCCTCCGCCGCCGTTGCCGGTTCCGGAAGTAATCATTGCGAATCATTCTTCTGGAGGGGTGGGCATGTTGATCGGATTTCCATCCGATTATTCCGTGGTTAGTTCCGTCGTCATCGCAAACGGACCCAACACGTACACCATTTCTTCAACACCCTCAACCACCGGATATTACGTGTTTTACGAAAAGTCCGATTCCGGATTTTGGCCCGGGGTTGCATCGGTCTCATACGCAAACGTGGTGTTGCCAATTGTCCTTAATCCTGCACTGTGCAGCGGAATCATTTTGGGTAACCCGCTCACTTTCACGTATACCATTGGCTTAACCACTAGCACGGTCACATACACGCCGATTAATTACAATTTGAACATTGGCGACGGATACCAGTACCAGCAATACAACGGATTGGCGCCGTCCGCCATGTTTCAATGGGGCAGGAAACCCGGTGGCGTTGGCACTCAATCATGGGGCGTGCAAAGTGGCACCGGTGTCCAATCATACGATGCCTGGCAGGGTGTTGCAAGCGACTACCAATACAACAGCCTTTATAAGGAGCTGTATCCTTACACGGTCGTTGCGGCTTCAATTGCATTGATCGCAATTGCAACACAACAAGGTGTTACGAACAACTGGAATTTAAATGTCGGCGGCGCAACAATTGCCATAACGCAATCTCTCACCATTGGCGCTGAAATCACCCTCACCATTCCAAACGGAGTCACCCTTACGGTGAATGGAATTGCCATCAACAACGGAACCATGATCAATAACGGAACCGTGGTCATCAATGGCACCATTGTTAATAACGGAACCATTACCAATAATGGAACCGTCATCAACAACAGCAGCAATACCATTAAAAATTATGGAACCATCACCAATAACAACGCGGTAACCAACACCCAGATCGGAGTCATTGCAAATTACGCAACCGGCAAAATTGTCAATGGCTCTGCGGCAACCATTGCCAACAACGGAATCATCAACAACAATGGCGGTTCCATAACTGGAACAGGATCAGGAACCATTAGTAACAATAATGGCGGCAGTATTAACACTGACGTGTCCATTCCATCCATAACCATAACCAACAATGGTGGAATATTCATAGGTTATACGTCTGATTCCACATCTCCTGCACCTACACCCACTCCCACACCCACTCCTACACCTACTCCTACACCTACTCCTACACCTACTCCTACACCCACACCCACTCCCACACCCACTCCTACACCTACTCCTACACCCACTCCTACACCCACTCCTACACCCACACCTACTCCTACACCCACACCTACTCCTATGCCTCTTGATAAAGAAAGAACCGCGGTGTCTCTTTCAACCACGTACACAACAGCTTTGCCTGGGACATTTGACATTACTAATGTAAATACCATTGCAGGAAGTGGTAAATATACTTCTAACGAATATTCATCCAGTTCTTCACTGACATTCATAAACTATGATTCTTCAGGTAATGCTGCAATTTCATTTGGCACCATGTTTGGAATTGGCGCTACTGGCTCAATGTATGTTTCATCATTTCAAGTGTATATTGACGTGTATAGTCCAAAGATTGAATTTTTAAAGAGCGACGACGTCGTGGTCTACATATTGCAAACCAGTGGAAACTATGTTGGAAAAGGAACATTGCAAACATTCGCAATTCCAAATATTGACTTCAAGGATGTTGTGAAGGTCCGGGTTTCATCCGCTTCAACCGTTAATAAAAATGTGGTTATGAGCGGAATTAAATTCGTTGATGCATCCAAGGCACAACTAAATGTATTGCTTTATACCGTGAAATATTATGTGCAAATGCCAAACATTTTTACGAATGTGATCACAACAACCAATAAACTCACCACTCAAACCGGTAGTGCCAATGTCCAAATAGGTTATTCAATCATGAATGAGATTACTCCGTACAAGTGGATTCCTTATTATGCCAAAATTCCTAACATCAGTTTTTCAAATTATCCGGCGAACACAATACTGAGTTTATCCCTCGTATTAAAAAATGGTTTAACAACATATTCTACCACAACTTTCACGATTGACCCGACGATACCTTATTCGGATGGCATAACGATTCCATTGCAATTGCCATTGCCAAAAGAAACCTCCCCCAAAACCAGCACTTACACTGTTGTCAACCGACTGTCAGAAATTTCATTGAGTTCAGTTGCAACACAAACAAGTGCCACAACATGGACGCTCCATTCACCACTTGTTGTTTTGGAAAATCAATGTCTCACCATTCCTGCAGGTTATACTCTTAGTACATCAGGTTTCACTATATTCAATACTGGAACAATTTATCTCAATGGAATAATTAATGTAACACCCCCTGGTCGTTTTATAAATGGAATAAATGGTCTAATTTATGGTGTTACAGCTGCAAGTATTACGGGAAATACTGGGGTAAATAATTTAAATGCAATGATGACGTACTTGAACATGCCATACTTTGCGGTAACTACTCCTGTTCAACTTAATAATAATAATATTGTTGAAGTAAGATTGTCTGCTAGGATCCTCACGATTGCCGCAAACCAGGTGGTCTCATCTTCAGGATTCGCATCACTGACCTTTGAGAATTATACCCACATGATCATTCAAACCGGTGGTATTTTTATAGTGAATGGTAACATGCCGTTGACCAACGCGGCAATCATCATAAATTATGGCACAATTCGCGTGCAAGGGTTTATTACAAATACTCTTGAGGGCATCATCATTAATTATGGAACTATTGAAAATAACCAAGTTGGTAATACTATAGTATGCGTCAATTACGGCACGATTGCAAATGCTTCAACCGGTAAGTTTATGACTACCATTTCGAACAATATTAGTTCGGGGAGTTCTTACCTTAATCCGATCCTTAATTATGAAACAACTTCAATATATGGAATCACTACAACTGGCAGCATAACTGGAGACAATACTCCTTATGGCAAACCACCCACAATCGTCACTAGCACAATTCCTCCATTGGACCCAACGTTGGACACCGAGGCAACCTTGTTCTGTAAAAGCACAACTGCTGGCAAAATTATCACAAGCATTAACCTGAATTCTGGCATGTTAATACAGCTGGGTGGTTCTAACGTGGAAGTAAATCCTCCTAACATTAATTTTCCAAGCGCAATTACAGTCAAAACACCCATCACTTACAAAAGTGGGAAGATAGTTAGTTTCTCGGGTCCCCCAACAACAACACCCGCAGTTACGTACAACATGTATTCCTCTGCCGGTGTTTTCACAGTGACCACATCAACCGCCGGCTCGTTTAATTTTACAATGCCCGCAACCCTGACCCCACCCATTTATGACAACACGGTCGCAATTTATGCAAACACTACAAAAGTGCCAGGATTCAACCCATTCAACATATTTGCGAAAACTTCAATTCGGGATTACACTGCAGATCTGCCCACTAACAAAACGGTTTTGTATGCATGTGCATACAATAAAGCACCAGTCACACAAACTATTCCGGCAGGAAACATGATTTACATAAATGCGAATATCACACAAACTGTGACCTTGGATTCCTTGGATTTTGGTTACATATTTCCAATTTTTAGAAAACTAAATATTCACAAGGGTGGATTCAAACCCGCCCAGACTGAAGCTACAATCTATGTAGGAATCATAAACAGAGAGGGTAGCATCACTCTAAATAGTTTATCTTTCACCTCTGCAATTGGGTTTGATGCAATGTACGATTCGGCTGATATGACTGGCAAAAATGATGGATCTCTTCTAACCATTCCATTTACATTAAATAATAACTCGCTTCCAACATATGTTAAAAATGTTGCTGCAATTCCCCCATCAGTACATAATTCCGTATTTAAATTCAAAGTCGGAGACCAAATTACAATTACTATATCATGTTCGGCCCAAATGGAGATTATAAAACCCAATGTGAATTTATTGGGATGGCAGCAGATAAGTGAAGTATATGTCACAACTAATGAGATATGTGGTTCACTCATATGTGAACCCAATGCAGCAGCGCCAATTCCAGATGTTGTTGCCGCAAATTTTGGCATCACATCCACATCTATCACTGGCACTGGTGCCTCCTCTTCACCCATCATTGCATCAGACAATGACGGAATCATCATTTCTGGAAAATCAATTCTCACTGGATTCTTAATGAATGGATTCAAAATAACAACAACGGCAACACCACCAGCAACACCAACAACAATACCATTGTATGTTAATATTTACAAGAAATCAGAAATTGCTGTAGCTAAAAAGACACTCATTTTTCAGATATTCTTTGACTACACCGAATCCGCCACATCCACTCCAGAATCTCCATTGTACATTCCATTCAGTTGCACAGAATACAATAGAATTTATTCCGAAACTAGCACCAGAGATCAGGTTTCGCGAATTGATGCAACTTCATTGTGTTTCAATGGCATGCAAAACCCAATTTTTGACGCGAATAATGTGTTCTATCTAGAAATTCCAACGCACGAACGCATTTTCACGTTCACTTACAAGACATCGCGAACTGGAACAAAAACAAGTGGATCATTGAACGGCATATTTGTTCTATTGCCAAATGCGGTTACATTGCAATCAAATTCAGTCACTCTTAAATACAACGGGGTTGCAACTTTTCCCTCAAACCCATATAGTGTGCAATATAATGCAAGAGGTACACTTGAAACGTTTGCAATTGTGAATAATGATACACTCAGTACACTTAAAACCTATGCCATTGCCATTGGAAAACTTCCGGCCAATCGGTCGGCTGCCGAAGTGACTGCACTAAATAATTTTACTTTAAATGGACAATTAGTGCCATTCAAAAACATTATCACCACTTTTGTCACAAACATGACTGATCTATTTAACGGTGTTGGAACATTCAACGAATCCATTAGTTCATGGGACACGTCATCCGTCACGAGCATGCAGGGCATGTTTCGGTCTGCCGTAATTTTTAATCAACCAATCAGTTCATGGGACACATCAAAAGTTACGACTATGAATAACATCTTTAATAGTGCAACGATGTTTAATCAACCGATTGAAACATGGAACACGAGAAATGTCATTGATATGAGTTTCATGTTTTATGGTGCCTCAAATTTCAATCAAGCGTTTGTTTCCTCCAATTCATTCACAAATCTGTGGAACACGGCCAAAGTTGTAAATATGGAGGCTATGTTTTATGGTGCCATTGCATTCAATCAAGCGATTGGATCATGGAATACGGAAAATGTTACTAATATGCCTGACATGTTTTTTAATGCCCTTAATTTCAATCAACCGATTGGATCATGGAACACGGCCAATGTTACAAATATGCAGAGTATGTTTCTTAGTGCCATTAAGTTCAATCAACCGATTGGATCATGGAACACGGCCAATGTTGTAAATATGAATAACATGTTAAGTGGTGCCAGTATATTCAATCAACCGATTGGATCATGGAACACGACCAAAGTTTTAAAGATGAATAGCATGTTTTTGGCTGCCATTAATTTTGATCAACCGATAAATTTCAATCAAGCGATTGGATCATGGAACACGGCAAGTGTTACTGATATGAATAACATGTTTTATAATGCCCCGAATTTCAATCAACCAATTGGATCATGGAACACGGCCAATGTTACGACTATGACTAGCATGTTTTATGTTGCCTATAAGTTCAATCAAGATATTGGATTATGGAACACGGCCAATGTTGTAAATATGAGTAGTATGTTTAATAATGCCACGAATTTCAATCAACCAATTGGCTCATGGAACACGGCCAAAGTTACAGATATGTATAGCATGTTTGGTAGTACAACTTTTAATCAATCTATTGGAGCATGGAAAACGGGCAACGTTAGAAATATGGCTTCCATGTTTGTATCGTCCCAATTCAACCTAGATATTAATAATTGGATTGTTAATAATGTTACGACTATGAATGCCATGTTTAATAGCTCTAAATTCAACCAAAACATTTCGCAATGGTATGTAACGAATGTTATGGATATGGGCAATATGTTTTATGGATCTGTTTTCAACAATTATTTGTCGGGTAATTTTACAACTACAACATCAAATGTAACTGATATGGCTGGCATGTTTGGTAATTGTCCATTCAATCAAAGTTTGAGTGATTTGAATACTCAAAATGTTGTCAGCATGTATTCCATGTTTGTGAATAACATCATGTTTAATAATGGGTATTACGATGATTACGGTGGTCGTTTGGGCTGGAATGTGTCTAAGGTTCTAAGTATGCCATTTATGTTTTATGGTGCTAAAAGGTTTAATTCTGATCTTTCATCTTGGAACATATCTGCTAATTGTAACACTTCAGCTTTTAACAAAAATGCGAAGCCACAAAGACTAACCAGCTTGTACGGCGTTAATCAACGACCGAAGGGTTATGGTATACCAGAATCTGAGTTTACATCTGATCCATAAAAACAATTTGAAATAAAAATAAATGTAACATGTATATTTACATTTATTCACTCTCATCCACATTTCATTTCAAATCACAATTCAGCATATGGCATTCACCCGCATTCATGACGATTATTGTCGCATTGCCAAGGAAGTGCAGGAATCCACCGGTGCCGGGCGCTACTGCTTGAACGTGCCCGGCAACGGCGACAAACCGTTTTACATGGAAGACCCCTGCATCCGGCTCCAGGGCTGGGGCGGCAACTTAAGGACCAACGCAGTGGAACTGGAAAACGATTTGCGCGGGCTCAGTAGGCCGCTGTCGCGCGACTGCATCAACTACCAGGCAAGCGCCGCAAAGGTGGGCGACGCGCCCATTGAATACCCCACATGCACGCCGTTTGTGGAGCAGCCGCGCGCCACCAACCCCGCATGGACCGCCCGGGATTTAGAGCAGTCGCATTTCTCTCACTTGCCGCTGAACCCGCAAGAGCACGTGTGCATCCCGTTTCAGAACAACTTGAGTACGCGCATCCTGGAAAAGGATTACTGGGTCAGGGAACCATGTGCCCGGAACCCCTCTTCCTCCTCTTCCTCCTCTTCCCCCTCCTACTCCATCCCGAAAAATGCCTTCATATAACCAATGATATGTAAATCACGTAACGTAACAATTTTCACAATGTATATTATATTACTTGATTTTTACAAGCATAAGCAATGAATGCGATGTCAAATCCATTTTTGACAACACGCACGTCAATGCATCCGCAAACGCGCAAACGCGCCAAACGCCTGCCCCTTCTCAAAAACACGCACGTTTGTGGAAAGACGCATGAAAAGACGCTCGGAAATGAGCTGTCCGTTTCCATTGACACCGTGTTTGAATTGAACCCATTGACGCTTCCATTTTTCATTTCAAAATTCAACTACGCCAACGGGTTATGGTTCAAATTCATAATAGTGAACTACAAATCGCGCCATCGCGTGTTTGTTTGCAATGGATCGCTGGTCACCCGACACTCGGTCATTTACATTGAAGCAATGATGGAATTGATACATAGGGACAATGAATCAAATCCGGACGAAGTCCGAAAATATGACAAATTGATGGAACTGTATGATGCAATCATTGCATGCAAAACATCAAAAAAAGGGCTGGATGGTTGCCAAAACATCAAGCGCACGCAAGCAAAATTCAGCAAAGAGTTTAAAAAGCATTTCAATTGCATGGAAGTGTTGTCCGCCGGATCGGGCACCGTTTTTTATGACTTGGTGCATCCCAAAATAACCATATGCTTGAACACCAAATCCGGACACTATCGGCCAACCCTGAAACATATTGATTTAGCAAAAGAAGTGATGGAAAAAATCATAGAAAATTCACGTTTTTCAGGGCATTTGGACAGATACAACATCGCCGTGATAACACAATACAAACCAAGAAAAAGGACGTTGAAACGCGTCTTCGGTAAAAATGCGCACAAGCTGGGCATGTGCATTCCCCCCACTCCATGATGTTATTCCGTCGTGTTGTGGCCACACAAATCATTAAGACGGTTCTGGTTCCGTTCACAAGTTATTAGTCATAACAATATATAAATAAAAAGTATATTTATATATTAGTATTCCAAGACACGCGCGCGCATAGAATCATTGTTGCAAAATGGCTGAAATCGCAATCCCTTTGCTGGGCTTAGCTGGCGCATACCTCATGTC